>Ga0335085_10001031_pt1 | contig 65801 bp, 53 predicted proteins | sample Lox_Sample_45_FD_206712 | JGI IMG/M metagenome (GOLD analysis project Ga0335085, IMG submission 206712) | Soil microbial communities from Loxahatchee National Wildlife Refuge, Florida, United States - Lox_Sample_4.5 | ecosystem: Environmental > Terrestrial > Soil > Wetlands | place: USA... | reverse complement strand
AAGGACATGATCGAGGAGATCCGGGCCGCCTGCCGCCAGATGCGCGAACCCGTGCCGGAAACGCCAGGGGAGCTGGCGCGCTGCGCCTATGACAGCCTGGCCCTGCTGTACCGGTCGCAATTGCGCAAGCTTGCCGCCGTCACCGGCCGCAGCTTCACGAAGCTGCACGTCGTGGGCGGCGGCTCCAAGGTCGCCCTGCTCAACCGGCTGTGCGCCGCGGCATTGGGCCTGCCGGTCTTCGCCGGCCCGGCCGAGGCGACCGCGATCGGCAACGCCTTGGCGCAATTGATCGCACTCGGCCACCTGCGCGACGCCCAAGAGGCCCGCAGACTGGTCGCGCAGTCGTTTCCCGTCGCCGTATACGAGCCCGAGCATCTGCCCGGACTGGAGGATGCGATCGCCCGCTTCCAACGCATGACCATCGAAAAGAAACCCGCCGCCAAGCCGCCGCGGCGGAACGAAAAAGGAGGATAGCGCGTGAACACGGTATTTGCAGGAAATCTGCCCAAGATCGGCATCCGTCCGACGATCGACGGCCGCAAAGGCGTTCGCGAACTCCTCGAACGGCAGACGATGGCGATGGCTCGCGCCACCGCCGAACTGATTTCCGGCCTGCGCCATCCCAATGGCGAGCCGGTCGCCTGCGTGACAGCGGACACGACCATCGGCGGGTTTGCGGAAGCCGCGGCCTGCGCCGAGAAGTTCCGGCGCGAAAACGTCGGCGCGACGATCACGGTCACGCCGTGCTGGTGCTACGGCTCCGAGACGATGGATTTGGACCCGCTGCTGCCCAAAGCGGTGTGGGGCTTCAACGGCACCGAACGTCCCGGCGCGGTGTACCTGGCGGCGGTGCTGGCGGCGCACAATCAGAAGGGCCTGCCCGCATTCGGCATCTACGGACGCGACGTCCAGGATCGCAGCGACGCCACCATGCCCGACGACGTCAAGCAGAAGCTCGTTCGCTTCGCGCGCGGCGCGCTTGCGGTGGCCCACATGCGCAACAAGGCCTACCTCAGCATCGGCGGCGTTTCGATGGGCATAGCCGGCTCGATCGTCAATCAATCGTTCTTCCAGCAATACCTGGGCATGCGAACCGAATGCGTCGACATGTGCGAGATGCAGCGCCGCATCCAGCTCGGCATCTTCGACCGCGAAGAGTACGCGCGGGCACGCGCCTGGACCAAGGAGAACTGCATCGAAGGGGCGGACCCCAACGCCGCCGACGTGCGCCATTCGCCCGAAGCCAAGCAGAGGGAATGGGAAATCAGCGTGCAGATGGCGATGATCGCGCGCGACCTGATGGTGGGAAATCCGCGCCTTGCCGCGATGGGATTCGGCGAGGAGTCGAACGGCCACCACGCCATCCTGGCCGGCTTCCAGGGCCAGCGCCACTGGACCGATTTCATGCCGAACGGCGACTTCATGGAGACCATCCTCAATTCGTCTTTCGACTGGAACGGGCCGCGCGCGCCTTACGTGCTCGCCACCGAAAACGACTGCCTGAACGGCGCCGGCATGCTGTTCAACCACCTGTTGACCGCCAGCGCGCAGATCTTCTCCGACGTGCGCACCTACTGGAGCGCGGAGGCGATCGCGCGCGCCACGGGCTGGAAACCCACCGGCGAGGCGGCGGGCGGCTTGATCCACCTCATCAACTCCGGCTCGACCTGCCTCGACGGCACCGGCGAAATGAAGCAAGACGGCAAACCCGCGATCAAGCCGTTCTGGGACGTCACGCCGGCGGAGATTGACGCCTGCCTGAAGGCGACCAAGTTCTGCCCCGCCGACGCGTTCTATTTCCGGGGCGGCGGCTTCTCGACCGATTTCACCACGCGCGGCGGCATGCCCCTGACCATGGTGCGCCTCAACCTGGTCGAAGGGCTGGGGCCTGTGCTGCAGATCGCCGAAGGCGTGAGCGTGGCGCTGCCCGGCGAAGTCCACGCGGCGCTCGATTCGCGGACCAACCCGACCTGGCCGACGACCTGGTTCGTGCCGCGGCTGACCGGGCGCGGTCCGTTCCGTTCGGTCTACGACGTGATGGCGGCCTGGGGCGCCAACCACGGGGCGATCTCGCACGGCCATATCGGCGCCGAGATGATCAGCCTGGCGGCCATGCTGCGCATCCCGGTGGCTATGCACAACGTAGGCGACGAAGATATCTTCCGCCCCAGCGCCTGGAGCGCGTTCGGGATGGATGCGGAAGGTGCCGACTACCGTGCTTGCGCCGCCTACGGCGCATTGTATAGGTGAGCCATGCTGAGGGGGATTTCGCCGCTGCTGTCGCCGGAGCTTCTCGCCGCGCTTTGCCGCATGGGGCACGGCGACGAGATCGTGCTCGCCGACGCGCACTTTCCGGGCGAAACGATGAACGCGCGCGTTCTAAGAGCCGACGGCTTGCGCATTCCGGCTCTGCTGGAGGCTATCCTGCCGCTGTTCGTGCTCGACGCCTATGTGCCCGATCCGATCGTCATGATGGAGGCGGTCGAGGGCGACAAGCTCGACATCGGCGTGCTGGCGGCCTATCGCAAGGCCATCAAACGGCACGCGCCGGACGCGCCCGCGACCGTTTTCATCGATCGCCTAAAGTTCTACCATCGCGCGCGGGACGCGTGGGCGGTGGTGATGACCGGCGAAACGGCGAAGTACGGCAACATCATACTCAAGAAGGGAGTGACGCCGTCCTGAAAACGCGCGGCGGGGGGAAAGCGCATGGGTAAGTTGGCTGCGGAAAAGTCCGGTTACGGTTTGGCGTTCGCGCTGGTGGTGAGCCTGTTCTTTGCCTGGGGCGTCGCCAACAGCCTCAACGACATCCTGATTCCGCAGTTCAAAAAGGCGTTCGTCCTGTCCGATCTGCAGACCGGACTGGTGCAATCCGCCTTCTACGGCGGCTATTTCGTCTTCGCGATGCCCGCCGCGCTGTTCATGCGGCGCTTCGGATACAAGGCGGCGGTGCTGTTCGGGCTGGTGCTGTACGCGCTCGGGGCGCTGTTGTTCTTCCCCGCGGCCGAACAGCAGAAGTACGTGTTCTTCCTGGGCGCCCTGTTCGTCATCGCCAGCGGCCTGTCGTTCCTCGAAACCTCGGCCAATCCCCTGGTGGCGGTGCTCGGCTCGACCTCCACCTCCGAGCGGCGGCTCAACTTCGCCCAGGCGTTCAATCCGCTCGGCGTCTTGTTCGGGGTCTACATCGGCAGCCAGTTCATCCTGTCGGACAAACAGCTGCCCGCGCGCGAAGTGGCGCACGCCGTCGTCGGCCCTTATCTCGTTATCGCGGCGATCGTGCTCATGTGGATGCTGCTGCTCGCCGTCGTGAAGTTCCCGCCCGTGGCCACCGCGCGCACCACCGGGCAGGAGGCGGGCAAAGGCCAGTTCCTGCAGCTTTTCCGGTACCCGCGTTTCCTGTTCGGCGTGGTGGCGCAGTTCTTCTACGTCGCGGCCCAGGTGTCGGTGTGGAGCTTCACCATCAGATACACGCAGCACGCCGTGCCGTCGCTGCCGATCACCAACGGCTTCGTGCTGTGGCACGGCTGGCTGCCGCTGCCCACGGCCGTTTCGGCGGCGCTGATCCTGCTCATTTCGCAGACGCTGTTCATGATCGGGCGCTTCGTGGGCACGGCGCTGATGGGACGTGTCGATCCCGAACGCCTGATGGGCGCTTATGCGGCGATCGCCGCCGCGCTGACCGCCTCGGCCACCCTGATCGGCGGCTGGATCGGGGTCGTCAGCCTGGCGTGCACCAGCTTCTTCATGTCGGTGATGTTCCCCACGATCTTCGCGGGCGCCATCCGCGATCTCGGACCGCTCACCAAGTCGGGTTCCTCGTTCCTGGTGATGGCAATCATCGGCGGGGCACTGGCGCCGCCGATCATGGGTCACATCTCCGGCCTGTTCTCGATGCAATATGCGATGGTCGTGCCTTGCATCTGCTTCGCCGTCATCATGGCGTTTTCGCTGGTCGCCTCGAAAGGTAAGGCGGCGGCGGCAAACGGGGCGCCGCCGCAGACATCGCCGTAGAAGGCCCATTGGCGGGATGGCCTTTGCGGGACCGATCCGCCGCGGCCGCTTTGACTTCCCCCACGTAAGGGCGATTAATTAGCATTCCCAACGAATGCAGCGGAAGCTGCACGTCAGGGAGAAACACTCGAGAAATGGGGGCTCGCATGGCACCGGACCGGGTCGGGCGCATGATCGCGCTTGCGTTGTCTTTGATCGTCGCATTCGCCGTGGCGGCGAACGCGCAGGACCGACCCTATCGCGGCGGCATCGCCTGGTCGTTCCTGTTGTGCAAGTTCTCCGACAGCCCGGCGCCGCCCCACGACATCGGCTACTATCAGAACATGACGATCAATTCGGGCACCAACGGGCTTAACGATTACGTCCGCGCGGTTTCCTACGGCAAAGCCGACCTCGGCGGCTCCACGGTGCACGGCTGGTACACCGAATCTTTCTCGCTGGCCCACGAGCAGGGCCTTTCCGACCGCAACCAGCGCGTCGTCGACTGCAAGAACGCGGCCGCCTCCGCCGGCTACACGCCGCCTTCGGGCCAGCGCGTCTACGTCATCACCTCGCCGGGCGTCGATCTCGCCGGCTGGGAGAACTGGCAGGCCATCGGCGGCGACGACGTGGCGCTGCCCGAAATCGCGCACGAATTCGGCCACGGCGTCGGTCTCGAGCATTCCTGGTCGAACGACACGACGTGGAAGGACGCAAGCTGGGCCGGCGGCGGCGAATACGACAATCCTTGGGACCTGATGAGCGCCGCCAACGTCTATGTCGATCCCACGGGCGCGTTCGGGGGCGGCCCGCCCTTCCTCGACGCGCATCATCTCGACGAGATGGGCTGGATCGGCAAGTCGCGGATCCTCACGCTCGGCGACGACGGCGTGCTGTCGCGCACGGTGACGCTGGCCGCGCTGACCCATCCCGAAGCCTCGGGCGACCTTATGGTACGCGTGCCTTTCGACGCCAACGACCGCTTCCACTACTACACGGTCGAATACCGCACGCCCGACAGCTGGGACGCGGGCATTCCGGCCAGCATCGTCATGATCAACGAGGTGCAGAACAACGGCAGCTACTATCAGACGACGCTGATCCGCCAGCTCGGCAGCTATGCCGGCACGGGCAACGGCCCACCGGTGCAGTCGCTCAGCGCCAACGGAGTGACCATCACGGTCAACTCGACGTCCGGCAATCAGGCCACCGTGACGGTGAGCGCGACTCATTCGCCCTATTGCCTGCAGGGCTATGTCTGGCGCGAATCCTCTTCGTTCGACCACGTCTGCGTGCCGCCCGCCACGCGCAGCCAGGCCGCCGCCGACAACGCGCAGGCAGGCTCCCGCCACGTGGCCAACTCCGACATCTGCGTGCAGGGCTATGTCTGGCGCGAGGCCATTCCGGGCGACCATGTCTGCGTCACCCCGGCGACGCGCTCGCAAACCTGGGCCGACAACGGCCAGGCACTCGGCCGTTTCGTCCAGGACCAGGTGGTTTACGGACCCAATACCTGCCAGCAGGGCTATGTGTGGCGCGACGCCGATGACAGCGATTATGTCTGCGTCACCGGGGCCACGCGCTCGCAGGCCGCCGCCGACAACGCCGCGGCGCCCGGTCGGCACATCCCAAACTCGACCACCTGCGTGCAGGGTTACGTCTGGCGCGAGGCTTTCCCGGGCGATTACGTCTGCGTGACGGGCGCCACGCGCTCGCAGGCCGCCGCCGACAACGCGGCCGCTTCGGGACGCCTGGTCAACCTGTTTGCGGCCAATCCGCCGCTCTTGCGCTACGCCCAGCTCACCTCGCATACGGCGACGGACGCGACGGCGACCTCGACCATGGTCGGCAACGCGAGCCGCTACGAACGGCCAAGCCTGCAACGCCCGATGCCGCAGCCGGAAACCCCCCCGCCGGTCAGCGAAGCGGTGTTGCGCGTGCGGCTGCAGAAGATGGGCTACAACGTCCAGAAGCTCGAATTGAAGGGACAGGTCTGGGAAGCCACCGTGATGCAGAACGGCGTCTCGCAGGTCCTGCAGGTGCATTCGCAATCGGGCGCCATCAAGCTGCCGCAGCACATGATCCTGAAGCCGATGCAGCCGCAACCGATGCAGCCGCACTGATCCGGGGCTTCAGCCGGCCCGCTCGCGCACCGCTTCGGCGATCTCGGCCACGGTCTTGCCGAAGGTCGCGGCGTCCGCGATCACGCGCGGCACCTTGTTCTGGCCGCCGAGCTTGCCGCGCGACTTCATCCAGGCGGCAAAGCTGCCCGGCGGCAGGAACAGCACTTCGGGCGCCCCCATGCCGTAGCTCCCGGCCCGATGCTCGGCGTAATCGACGTTCCTGAGCGACAACTCGCGGTCGACCACGCGCGCAAACGCGCCGCCTTCCCCGGCCGCAATCGCAGCGGTGCACTCGACCAGATAAAGGTGGTGGCCGGGCCGGCCGCGCGGGAACATCGCGCCCACGGTGTAGTCGGCGATCGCCGCGCCGATCGCGCCGGCCGCGGCGCTGACCGCGGCATCGATCTCCTCGCCGATGAGATGCTCGCCGAACGCCGACAGGCTGTAGCTGGTGCGCCCCGTCACCAGGATGCGCGGCGGGTTCTTCTCGACAAAGCGCACGGTGTCGCCGATGACGTACGCCCACAACCCGGCGCAGCTCGTCAACACCAACGCGTAATTGACGCCGGTCTCGGCGGTTTCCAGCCAGTGGCGCGTGGGCGAGGGGCTGTCGAGCTCTTCCAGCGGCACGAATTCGAAGAACAGGCCGTGGTCGGCGTTGAGCCGCAGGCCTTCGCCGGGGCCGCGGTCGGCCGAGGCGAAAAAGCCTTCGCTGGCGGGATAGACCTCGCGCGTTTCGGCATGGCTGCCTCGAAGCAGCTCCTCGAAGCGCGCCCGATAAGGTTCGAACGCGACGCCGCCGTGCACGATGAGCTCGAGGTTGGGATAGAAATCGACCAGGCGTCCGGCGCTTTTGGGTTTGCGGCGCGCGAGTTCGTCGAAGAACAGCAGCATCCAGCTCGGCGTGCCGGAAACGCTGCGGATATCCTCGGCGAGCGAGGCGGGGCCAAGCCGCTTCACCTTGCGCTCCCAGTCGGCGATCAGCGCCAGTTCGCCGGACGGAAAGTAGAACGGGCGCGCCCACAGCGGCACGCGCACCGCGGCGATGCCGCTCAAATCGCCTTCCGCAACGCCCGGGCTGACCGGCCTGAGGCCCGCGCTGCCGCCCAGCACGAGAGCCTTGCCGCCGAGCATGCGGCTGTCGCGCCGAACGGCGAAGTGATGAACCAGCATGTCCAGGGCGGCGCGCTTGTTGGAGGCCACCATCGCCGCGGTCACCGGGATGTGCTTGGTCACCCCGCTGGAAGTGCCGGAACTGGCCGCAAAATACGGAACCAGCCCCGGCCAACTCACGTTCTCCAGCACCGGATAGGACGCGCCCCAGTAGTCTTTCCAGAAATCGTCGTAGCGGCGCAGCGGCACGGCGCGCTGGAATTCGGTGACGTGGGTGAACTTCGCGAAGCCGTGCTCGCGGCCGAAGCGCGTGGCCTCGGCGCTCTTCAGAAGCGACCGAAGCTGGCGGTGCTGGCTTTGAACCGCGTCCTGGCGCGCCAGAACCGACTTGCGCCAGCCGGCATAGGCGCGAAGCAGCGGCGTGGCGTCGAGCACCTCAATCCTCCGCCCGCACGTCGAACAGGTGCGGGGCGTTGCGCGGGTTCGAACGCAGGTACTGCTTCGGCGCCTTGACCTTTGCGCCCAACTGGGCCGCGGCCCGCCACGGCCAGCGCGGGTCGTAGAGGATGGCGCGGGCCAGCGCCACCAGATCGGCATCGCCGGTTCCGACGATGGCCTCGGCCTGTTCGTAATCGGTGATGAGGCCGACGGCGACGACGGGCATCTTCACGGCAGCCTTGACCGCACGGGCGAACGGCACCTGGTAGTTTGGCCCGAGCGCGATCTTCTGGGCCGGGCTCAAACCGCCGCTCGATATGTGGATGGCGTTGCAGCCGCGGCTCTCCAGCGCGCGGGCGTAGGCGATGGTCCCCTCCAGATCCCAGCCGCCTTCCACCCAGTCAGTGGCGGAGACGCGTACGCTGACGGGATAGTCCGCGGGCACGGAATGGCGCACGGCGTCGAACACCTCCAGCGGAAAGCGCAAGCGGTTGTCGAGCGAACCGCCGTACTCGTCGCTTCGCGTGTTGGCGAGCGGCGACAGGAACTGGTGCAGCAAATAGCCGTGGGCGCTGTGAAGCTGGATGAGATCGAAGCCCAGCCGCACCGCGCGCTGAGCGGCCTCGGCAAACGCGCCGCGGATGCGGGCAAGCCCGTCGTGGTCGAGCGCGACCGGCGGGTTCTCGCCGTCCTGGAAGGGCAGGGCGGACGACGACACCGTCTGCCAGCCGTTGGGGCGGCCCGGCGGAATCTGCACGCCGCCCTTCCAGGGCAGGTCGGTGGACGCCTTGCGCCCGGCATGGGCAAGCTGTATCGCCAGCGGCATGTCGGACCAGCGCCGCACGCTTTCGAGGGTGCGCGCCATGGCGGATTCGCAGGCGTCGTTCCACAGCCCCACGTCGCCGAAGGTGATGCGGCCTTCGGGCGCCACCGCGGTCGCCTCGACGGTGAGTAGCCCCGCGCCGGAAAGCGCCAGATGGCCGAGGTGGATGACGTGCCAGTCGGTCATGCATCCGTCCACCGCGGAGTACTGGCACATCGGCGCGATGACGATGCGATTGTCGAGCCTTAGGCCGGAAAGCTCGAAGGGCGTGAAAAGTCTGGATGGCATCGCCTCAATCTCCCGTCGGTCGCGCGGCTGCAAGCGTCGCCGCGATCATAAGCAAAAAAAGCGGCCGCCGTCTTGCGACGGCGGCCGGCTGTTTCAGGCAAAGAACGCTAGTTGAGGCCGAAGCGGAGGCGCCAGCCCAGCGCCAGCTCGGGCGCACCGGTCTTCGACAGGTGCGGGTTGAGGTCCACCAGCGCATAGCCCTCGAGCCGGGCCGCGCCTTCCAGGACCGGCAGGCCGTACAGCGCCTCGCCGCGGTATTCGCGCTTGCCCGAGACGTTCCAGGTCTGGCTGAAACTGCCGAGCTCGCCGGTCTGGCGATCGACGACCTGCAGCGAACGATACTGCAGCGCGCCGCTTTCCAGGTGCAGCGGCTGGGCCAGCGACAGGCGGAAGCTGTCGTTGTCGTCGAACAGGCCCGACTTCATCGCCACCACCTCGTAAGCGGTGGAGGACAGGTTCGCCGTGGTAAACGACAGCGCGCCGCCGGCGAACTTCGGCGAGCGGCTGTCGGCCGTCGTGGCGGACGCGAGCAGCTTCCATCCGCCGGAAAGCTCGAAGCTGGCGCCGACGGTGGTCGCGGCCGTCTCGGTGCCGCCCACCATGTCGAAGAATCCGCCGCCCTGCGCGCCGAGCAAGCCGTCGGCTTCATGCAGGTTGGTGTAGCTGGCGTTCAGCCTGACCGACTTGGTCAGCTCGTAATCGACCGTGAACAGCGAAGCCGAAGCGCGGTTGGGTGCCAGGTTCTCTTCCAGTACCGGACCGTATTTCGGATCGAGATACATGTGGTCGTCGCGCTTCTGCGTATAGCCGAAGCCGAAGCGCACCCTGCCGACCGCCATCTCGGCCCGGCCGTAGGCGCCGCCGGACGCAAATCCCAGCACCGGATTGACGCCACCGGTCGCCGGATCGAAGTCGGAACGCAGCGAGAATCCGTTGCCCGCCGCGAACGAATAGGCGCCGCTGCCTTCGCCGAAGCGCAATCCCAGGCCCGTCCTGGTATTGACGGCCGCGAACTCGTAGTGGATCGGGCCGGCGTTGTGGCGCACCTCGTCGGGCGAGGATTGGGTGGCGGTGAGGCTGAGGCTCCAGTCGCCGTTCCGGTAGTTGCTGGAGCGGGTGTTGAAGCTGAACGCCGACGGCGCGTTCGCCCAGTCGATCAGGCGCTGGTAGAGATAGGACTCGAACGGCTTGTTCTCGCCGCCCAGACCCACGTTCTGCCCGGTCAACAGCGAACTCAACGGAATGGCGAAGTCGCGGAAGGTGGCGCCGATGCTTTCGAACGCGATGATGTAGGCGCCCTGCTGCTGCCACAGGCTGAGCTGGCCCGGATCGAGCACGGCGGCCTTGAGGGTGGAGATCGGCATGGTTTCGCCGTAGGTGTAGTCGGCGTTAGGCGTCGTGCCGGGCTCAAGCACCGTCAGGTTGTCGAAACTCAACGGCGACTGGCTGGCGGCGATGTCGAGCTCGCCCCAGCCATAGACCGGATCGACACCCGGCGCGCCGAGATCGCGCGCAGAGCGGAAGATGATCTGCGTGGTCTCGTCGGGATATTGCTTCAGCCACGGCCAGCGGTCCTGCAGCAGCGCCACGGCGCCCGCCACCAGCGGGGCCGCGAACGACGTACCGCTGACGCGCATGACGCCGCCGTTGTTATCGGAGACCAGGATGTTCTCGCCCGGCGCCACCAGGTAGTGGTACATCAGCTTGTTCTGTTCCTGGCAGACGCCGCCGATCAGGATGCAGGCTTGGCCCGGCGTGTTGGAGAAGCTGGAAATCACCCCGGACGGCCCCACCGAGCCGACGATGATGAGGTTGTTGGGCGCCTGGCTTCCGATCCAGTTGACGTCGGTCGACTGCACCACGCCCTCGTTGCCCGCCGCCTTGACCAGCACGAAGGACTGGCCCGGCTGGTTCACCAGCGGGCTGGTCATGATGGCGGCCCATTCGTCGGACAGCACCTGCCCGGGCACGCCGAGCGAAGCGTTGATAACCGTGGCGCCGTGCGCGTAGAGCGCGTTGATGCCGGCGGCGACGTCGCCCCAGCCCGCGGTTCCGGTGTAGTCGAACGGGTTGTAGAGCAGCACCGGCGAGTTGGGCGCGATACCCATGACGTTGCCCGGCGTGTGCTGCGAAGCCAGCAGGCTGGCCACCGCGGCGCCGTGGTCGTTCACGTAATAGTCATAGCCGCCCACGAACTGGAGATTGGCGACGTTGGTCGAGGTGTCGGTGAACTTGGAATCGAGGATGCCGATCACCGCATGCGTGCCCGGATTCTGGATCTGGGTGATGAGCGGGGTCCAGTGCGTGGCGGCCATCCACCAGTCCACCCGCGGCATGCCCGAATAGCCCATCAGGGCGTCGTACCAGTTGAGCATGAACTGCGAACGGGCCAGCGCGTCGACGTTGACGAGCGAGGACGGATCGTCCGGGTTGATGCCGTATTTGGCGAGCAGCGGCCCCGAAAACTCGGCAAAGGTCTTGCCGGTGGCCTTCTGGATCACGTCGCCCCACACCGCCTCGGCGTTGGCAAGGAACGTCTGAAGCTGCTGTTGCAGGGCGGAGTAGTCGGTGGCGTTCGTCGCCTGGAGCTGCGCCCAGCTCGCGTTGATCGTGCCCCAGTCGGGACCGGCGGCGGACCAATACGGACCGACGCTCTTCCAGAACGGATCGATCGGGCCCCAGAACGGGTCGATCGGACCCCAGAACGGATCGATCGGGCCCCACGACTGCTGGTTGGTGCCCTGGAAGGGATCAATCGGACCCCAGAACGGGTCGATCGGTCCCCAGAACGGGTCGATCGGACCCCAGAACGGCCGGGTATCGCCCCAGAACGGACTGATGACGCCGTATTGCGGGTTCACGGTGTTCGATGTCGAACTGACGGTGGCGTAGAACGGATCGATCGGACCCCAGAACGGGTCGATCGGACCCCACGACTGCTGGTTGGTGCCCTGGAACGGGTCGATCGGTCCCCAGAACGGATCGATCGGACCCCAGAACGGGTCGATCGGGCCCCACGCCGGCTGGATGTTGCCCTGGAACGGATCGATCGGTCCCCAGAACGGGTCGATCGGACCCCACATCGGCTGCAGACGACTCGGTTGATCCGCGCTTGCGGCACCAGCCGTGATTGCAGCGCCAAGCAACAATGCAACCCACAATGATTTGCGAATCATGTGCGCCCCCCTTGAGTTGCGGATAATTTACCATGTTGTGCGCCCAAAGAGAGCAGCCGGACGCTGCGGCGCGTTACCAATATGGGGGATATTTAATCCAGGTTGCGCCTGATTTTCGGATGCGGTGCGAAGCTAGGCCGCAACCGTCGCATCCTGCGACAATCTGTCGAGGACGCGTTCCGCGGGCAGGTGAACGCACACGCTGGTGCCTTTGCCGGGCTCGCTTTGAATCGACAGCGTGCCGTCGTGCAGCATGACCAGGGATTTCACGATCGGCAGGCCCAGCCCGATGCCGCCGTGCGAGCGGGCATAGGCGCTTTCGACTTGGCCGAAGCGCTCCATGATGTTTTCCATGTGCTCGGACGCGATGCCTTCACCGTCGTCGCTGACGACGAGATCGGCGCCGCCGCCGGACGCACGGCCGAATGCGATCTCGATTCTGCCTTTCGCGGTGGTGAACTTGACGGCGTTGGACAACAGCTTTTCCACGATCTGGGTCAGCCGTTGCGCATCGCCGCGGACGCGCAATTTGCGGTCGCCGGCCGTCACGATCGTGCGTTCGGCGAGATTCACCAGCTTCGACACCCTCGCCACCGCAGAATCGACGCATTGACCCAGCACGAGCTCCTCTTCGGACAGGATGACCGAGCCCGCATCGAGGCGCGCCGTGTCGAGGATGTCGCCGAAAATTGCCAGCAGTTTGCGCCCGCTCAGGTTGATGTCGGCACTGTATTCCTGCGTCTTGGCGGGCGGCAGCGCGCCGGAGGCGATGATCTCGGAGAAGCCGATGATCGCGTTGAGCGGCGTGCGCAGTTCGTGACTCATGTTGGCCAGGAACTTCGTCTTGGCGCGGTTGGCCTGCTCGGCGGCCAGGATGGCGTCGCGCAGGTGGGTTTCGGTCTCGACCCGGCGGCCGATCTCGTCGTCGCGTTCGCCGAGAATCCGCGTCAGCTCGACATTGGCCTTGCTGATAACATCGCGATGCTCGCGCAGCAGCCGGTGCCGCCAAGCCATCCAGATGATGAAGCCCAACGCCGCCGAGACCAGGCTCAGCAGCATCAGCCTTTGCGTCGCCGCGCGCGATTCCCTAAAGCTGGCGTCGCGACGCAGCTGCTCGGTCTTCAGCGTCGCGATCTCGAGCTTCTGGTTGGCGAACTCGAAGCGGGCGTTCATCAGCGCGAGATTGGCCGAGGCGGCGAGCGAACGGGCTTCGTCGTCCAGGCGCTTGTACGCTTCGAGGTGGGCCAGCGCGAGCGTGAAGGCGCCGGTCGTCCGATAGATCTTGTAGGCAATCTGGTGCATGTCGCGGAACGGCAGGATCGTCGTGGTCAGATCGACTCCGGCGAACGCGCGATCAAGGTCCGCCGAGGCGTTGGCCCAATCGCCGCGTTCGAAGTCGATCTCGGCCTTGACGCCCCAGATGAACGGGGCCCAGTCGCTGTCGCTGGTCCTGCCCAGAAGCTTCTGGGCCTCGCCAACCGCCTTCGCAGCGGCGCGCAGATCGCCCACTTTGGTTTCCGTGAAGGCGATATTCGTGAGGATGCGCGCTTCAAGGAACGGGCTCTTCAACGCGCGGGCTTCCGCCAGCGCGCTCCTGTACTGCTTGAGGGATTCCGCAAAGCGGCCCGCGTCCTGGAACGCCAGCGCCATGTTGTTGGCGATCGAAAGCCTGAGCGAGCGATCGTCGGAGTAGACCTCGGCGGCGCGCGCGAAATAGTCGATGGCGCGGGGGAAATCGCGCGCCTGCTGGTAGATCACGCCCAGCCCCTGCAACGCCATGGACTGGCCGCGCGCCTCGTGCAGGGCGTCGAAGATGCCGTAAGCCTTCTGAAGGCTCTTCAACGAAAGCGGGATGTCGCTGGCCGTGCGCGCCGCTCTTGCCAGCGACAGGGCGAGGTCGCCGTCGAGCTTGGTCGGCTTGTGGTCGGCCGAGGCGATGGCGATGGCGCGATCGAGCGCAGCGCGGGCTTCCGCGATCCGGTTGGAGCGCGTCAGGGCCTCGGATTCCAGCCACAGCCCGGTCGCGACGGCTTCCTGCTGTTCGCCGGAGCGCTGCCAGCTTTCCGCGAGCGCGGTGGCGCGCCGGGCGGCGGCGAGCGCGGTCTTCGGGTCCGCCATCATCGCCTTCTTGGTGCCGGCGACGAGCGCGTCGAATTGCGCCGCAGCGTCGGAGGGTACGGGCGCGCGCGGCCCGGCGTCGGCAGAAGCCGATCCGAGCGCCGCAACCAGCACGGCCAATGCGAGGCGCCTGAGCATGACAGTCCTTCCCGGCCGGAAGCGTGCCCGATCAGGCTTGAAAATCGCTTAAATCTCGCGGGAAATGCGGATTTCGCCGTATGCGGATCATTTACGTTTGCTTAAGCGGCCGAGGCGCGGCGCAGCCGCGTTCAGTCACTCTTAACGGGTGCAAACGGGCGCAAGCCCCGGTCCTGCAACCAGTTGGCGTGCGTCTCCACTTCAGCGTGTGCAAAAGGACAAAACCGCATAGGATGGCGGCACACGCCGGGGAGATTCGGGATGATCGAAGTTGCAGCCTTGACCGCCACGGGTCTGTTGCGCGGCAACAACGAGGATGCCGCCGCCATCGACGGCCATGTCCTGGGCGAGGACACGCTGGCGACCGAGACTCTGGCGGACGGCAATCATCTCCTGGTGCTGGCGGACGGCATCGGTGGCTACGACCACGGCGAGATCGCCAGCAAGGCTGCCGTGGAGGCGCTTGCGAGAATGGCGGGCGATCTGGGCGACGAGGAAGCCTGCGAACAGTGCCTCAGCGCCGTCAACGAAGAACTGTTCGCCGCGATGCGGCGCGACCGCGGCCTGCTCGGCATGGGGACCACGATCGTCGGCGTGGCGTTGAGGGGCTCAAGCGGAGTGTGGTTCAACATCGGCGACAGCCGGGCCTATCTCTATCGCGGCACATTGCGGCAACTGACGCGCGACCATGTGCCGGTCGCGCGCATGCCCGACGGCAGCCGCAGCCACGCGCTGACGCAGTGGCTGGGCGGCTTCGACGAAGGCGAGGACCTTTGGCCGGAAGTGGGCAGCGTCGCGCTGCAGCCCAAGGACAAGCTCCTGCTGTGCAGCGACGGACTGACCGACGTCGTCGGCGACGCGGAAATCGCCGATGTGCTTGAGGCGGTCGAGGACCCGGCTGCGGCGGTGCGCCGCCTGGTGGACGAAGTGATCAGTCGCGGCGCGCCCGACAACGTCACGTTGATCCTGGCCTGCCTGTAACATCCGCAAGCGGAGATTTTGGCGCATCCGGATCGCATGGCGAATGCGCTATGATCCCTCCCGTCAAGTTCGACTTTTTCAAAAGACAATAATCTTGGGGGGATCATGCGGGGGAAGGCGGCGGCGCTCGCGGGCGCGTGCGTATTGGCGATCGCGGCAAGCTCCGCGGCAGGGGCAGGCGGCGAGCCGATCTCGATCATGGTCAAGCCGGGCGGCAGCTATGACGCGCGCATCGCCGACACCGCGCGTTGCCAGAAGATCGTGCACGAAGCCGACGACGCGGACCTGCCGCAACCCGAAGTGCCGATCAACTACGCCATGCCGAACGGCGCGGCGGGCGGCGGCGCGCCGGCAGTGGCGGGCGCGGCCATCGCCTTCCTCATCATCGGGCTGATCGAGGAGAACGAGGCGGCCGGGCGCGGCGAAGAACTCTGCATGCACAATCTCGGCTATCGCAAGCTTCACCTCACGCCCGACGAGACCAAGGCCTACGCCAGGCTGGGGTTGCGCGAGAAGCACGACTGGGAGCGCAAGTTTCTCGACTCCGATCTCGGCGACAGGATAAAGGCCGCGACCGTCGTGCCCGTGGTGCCGCGTCTGCCCGACTACCAGGACGCGCCGCGGCGCACGGGTGGACTGCAGCTCGACGAGCTTGCGGCGGTCGCGGGCGACGTGCACGAAGGCCAGAATCTCCTTACCGGAACGGCGAGACGCGTGCGCACGGCCGTGCTGGTGACGCCGATCGAAACCAAGGACGGCGCGGTGCGCGTCGCCGCCGATCCCGGCACGGTGTTCCATCAGGTCGACTACCGCCGCCAAGCCGATCCGGAACTGCGCCTCGACGGGGCGACGTGGTGCGGGCCGGTGCGCCAGCTCTCCAACGGGCTTTCGGCCAAGGACTTCTACTGCTTCACCGGGCGCGACAACGGCTATGAAGTGTTCCGCCCGAGCGGACAGCCATGGCTGGCGGGTCCGTACAGCGGCGGCTTCAGCCTGCCAGTCTATGCCGAGCCCATCACGCTTCAGGAACGCGCCCAAGACGATCTCGGGCCGCTCGAATTCGCCATCAGAGCGGACGAGATCACCGCCCGTCACCTGCGGCTGTCGGCGGTCGTCGCCCACAGCGGCAAGCATGTCGTGCTGTGGGTGCGCCAGTTTGCATGGGACAAGGCGGGCAAGGCCGTGCTGCCGCTGTGGGATCAGAAGCTCACGCTGACGCGCCTCTCCGACAAGGCGGTGAAGGCCGAGCTGACCAACGACGGCGACGGCCACGACTGGCGCGCAGGGGAGCTGCTGTTTTAGCTCAGAAGCTCTGCTCCGGATCGAAGTGGCAATAGGCCGGCGGCGTTTCGGGCAAGGTCCTGCTCACCGTCATGTGCCAGATCTTGGCGCTGGTGAGCCAGGTGCCGTTGATGATGTCGACGCCGTAGTAAACCACGGCGTCGCCTTCCCCCACCGACCAGATGGCGCGCGTGGTGTGGTTGTCGCCACCGACGACGGAAAGCACGCGGGCATGCTTGTCCGACGCCTCGTCGAGCTGCGGACCGAGCTGGGCGATCGGCACGGCGCCGCTGTCGTCCTTCCAGGTCACGTCCTTGATGTCCCTGTCGCTGACGAACAAAGCGGCGATCTCGCGCTTCGACGATTTCGAGGTCAGCGCGAAATAGGCTTCCATCAGCTTGTCGGCGCGGCGGTTGCTGGCGGCAACGTCATCGGGATCTGCGGGCTTGCCCTTGCGGCATTCCGCCTCGCGCATGGCTGCGGCCTGCTGCGCGGCCATTTCGCCGACCATCTGACCGATCCACGCCTGGGCGTGCGCGGGCGCCGCCCCGGCGATGACGAAAAGGCCTACGGCGCCGGCCGCGGCCAGCGAGCGGGTACGAACGCGAATTGTCATGTGGCTCCCCCCGGAGCGGTTGTTTGGCAGAAAGCCTATGCCAGCCGCACGCCGTGCGGACGGCGACGCGGTGATGCAGGACGATTAACCCTGCGACAGCTCGAACGCCTGGCCGAGCTCGGGCATCTCGACGGCCGTGCCGGTCAGGAGCTGCGCGAACGTCTGCATGGTCGCCGCTTCGCCGTGCACCAGAAACGTGCGCGCCGCCCCGGTGGCACGCTGCCAGGCGAGCAGATCGCGCTGGTCGGCGTGGGCCGAAAACCCGTTGATGGTGTGGATTTGCGCGCGCACCGGCACGCGCTCGCCGAACAGCGTGATCTCCTTGGCGCCGTCGATGATGTTGCGTGCCGGCGTGCCTACGGCGGCAAAGCCGACGAACACGACGCTGCAGGCATCGCGCGGCAGGTTGTGGCGCAGATGGTGGCGGATGCGCCCGCCGGTGCACATGCCCGATCCCGCCATGATGATGGCGCCGGCCTCGATCTCGTTCAGCGCCATCGAGGCGGCGTGGTCGCGTGTCAGGTGCAGGCCGTCGAAATGAAACGGGTCGCGGCCGTCGCGGATGTGCTGGGCGATCTCCGGGCGCAACTGGTCAAGGTTGCGCTGCATCACCTCGGTGACGGAAATCGCCATCGGCGAATCCACATAGACCTGCACGGTGGGCGGGATGCGGTTGCGGTCGATGCCGTCGCGGATGATGTGCAACAGCTCCTGCGCCCGTTCCAGCGCGAAGGTGGGAACGATGACGTTGCCGCCCCGCATGAAGGTGCCGGCGACGGCCTCGTAGAACTCCTCGATCGAGGCATCGAGCGGCTTGTGGTTGCGGTCGCCGTAGGTCGTTTCCATCACGACGGCGTCGGTGGCGGGTGGCGTGGCGGGGCCGTTCAGCAGCGGGTCGACCGTCTTGCCGAGATCGCCCGAGAACAGCACGGTCGAGCGCGCGCCGTTTTCCTTGCATTCCACGGACACCGAGGCCGAGCCCAGGATGTGGCCCGCGTTGACGAAGGTGGCGGCAAGCCCCGGCGCCAGCGCGACCGGCTCGCCGTATCGCGCGGTGCGGCCGAACCGGCTGGTCGCATCGAGCGCGTCGATCACCGAGTAGAGTGGGGCGATCGTGCTCTGGCGGTGGTTCTTCGCCTTCTTAGCGGCGAAGCGGGCGTCCTCCTCCTGCAGGTGGGCGGAATCGACCATGACGATGCGCGCCAGCTCGGCGGTGGCCGCCGTGGCGATGATTTCGCCGGCAAAGCCGCGCTTGGCAAGCAGCGGCAACCGCCCGCAGTGGTCGAGATGGGCGTGGGTGAGCAGTACGATGTCGACGCCCTTGGGATCGAAGCCGAAGCCGTCGGCGTTGTCCTCGTCGAGCTCGCGACTGCCCTGGTACAGGCCGCAATCGACCAGGATGCGCTTTCCGGCCGCTTCGAGCATGTGGCACGAGCCGGTGACGCCGCGATCGGCGCCGTGGAATGACAGCTTCAACGCAATGTCCTCCGCTTGACTTGACGCTTCACATGGCGCTCAACGGCTCGCCGCTCTTGTCATACCAGTGCAGGATGCCGTCCCAGATGTCCTTGGCCGTCTCGGCAAACCAGAACAGCTCGCGGTCCTCGGGCTCGATGACGCCTTCCTCGGCCAGGAATGTCATGTCGACGGCCCTGCTCCAATAGCTTTCGCCCACCAGAACGACGGGAATGGGCTTGACCGTGCGCGTCTGGATAAGGGTGAGCGCCTCGAACAGCTCGTCGAAGGTGCCGAACCCGCCGGGGAACGCCACCAGCGCCTTGGCCCGCAGCAGGAAGTGGAGCTTGCGCATCGAAAAATAGCGGAAGTTCAAGCACAGTCCCGGCGTGATGTAGGGATTGGGATACTGCTCGTGCGGCAGACTGATGTTGAGGCCGACGCATTCCGCGCCGACGTCGAACGCGCCGCGGTTGGCGCCTTCCATGATGCCGGGCCCGCCGCCGGTGACGATGGTGCAGTGCGGGCCTTCGTCGGTGTCGTTGGCCTCGCCCACCAGGCGGCCGAATTCGCGCGCCACCTCGTAGTAGCTGCTTTTCGCGAGAATCCGCTCGGCCACCGCCACGCGGCGCGCCAGGTCGTTGTCGGCGGGGTCGTCGGCCAGCGCCGCCTTGAGCGTGGCCAGCGTGCGGCGCGCCGCGGCGGGCTCGCAGATGCGCGTCGAGCCGAACACCACGATGGCGTTGCGGATGCCGTGCCGGTCGAGCAGCATCTCGGGCTTCAGATAATCGAGCAGCAGCCGCACGCCGCGCGCCGGGTCTTCCGCCAGGAATTCGGGGTCGAGATCGCTGCGGCGATAGGCGGCGCTCTCCAGGATCGCCTTGATGCGGGCCGGCGCGTCGGGGTCCTCCGCCGGGTGCTTGGGGAATTGCGAGGGCAGAGGCTCGCGCCGGCTCGCGGGATGGGGAACGGGCGGAACGGCGTGCTGGGAGTTCGTCATGATGCAGGGCTGGCTGCTGTTGCGTCGCGAGGCTATCACAATGCCCTGCCCGCCCAAGGCAGGCCAAGATCGGGCAAGCTGGAGCGGGCGAAGGGAATCGAACCCTCGTATGCAGCTTGGGAAGCTGCCGTTCTACCATTGAACTACGCCCGCGCGAAGCCGCGCGACCGGCTCGGAACCGCTTGTAGCATGGGGCGGGCGGGGTGCAAAACCGCTCCGGAGAGTCGGCCGCAATCTGCTATAGATGCGCCGCGCAAGGCAGGGGGAAACGACATGCGGTTCGCACTGATGGCGGCGGCGGCCGCAGCGATGATGCTGGTCTGGCCGGCGAATGCGGCCGGCTACGATCCGGCGGAGAAATCCATCGCCCAGCTCGAGGCGGACATGGCGGCAGGCCGCGTCACCTCGGAAGGCTTGGTGCGCGCCTATCTCAACCGCATCCACAAGCTGGACAGAGCCGGTCCCCGGCTGCAGAGCGTGATCGCGCTGAACCCGGCGGCGATCGCCGAGGCGCGCGCGCTCGACGCCGAACGGCGCAAGAGCGGTCCACGCGGGCCGCTGCACGGCATTCCGCTGCTCATCAAGGACAACGTCGAAACCAGCGACGCCATGCCGACGACCGCCGGTTCGCTCGCTCTCAAGGACAACGTCACCCATCGCGATGCGCCGCTGGTGGCGCGGCTGCGCGCAGCGGGCGCGGTCATCCTGGGCAAGACCAATCTCTCCGAATGGGCCAACATCCGCAGCAGCAATTCGATCAGCGGCTGGTCGGCGGTGGGCGGGCTGACGCGCAACCCCTATGTGCTCGACCGCAACGCCTGCGGCTCGAGTTCCGGCAGCGGCACGGCGACCGCCGCAAGCCTGGCCGCCGCGGCGATCGGCACCGAAACCGACGGCTCGGTGACCTGTCCGTCGTCGATCGACGGTATCGTCGGGCTGAAGCCGACCGTGGGGCTCGTCTCGCGCCAGCGCATCGTGCCGATCTCGGTGAGCCAGGACACCGCCGGGCCGATGGCGCGCAGCGTGGCCGACGCCGCACTGCTGCTGACGGTGATCGCCGGCGGCGATCCCGCCGATCCGGCAACCGCGGAAGCCGACGCGCATCGCACCGACTACGTGGCCGCGCTGGCCCAGACCTCGCTCAAGGGGATGCGGCTCGGCGTGCTTCATTTCGAAGGCGGCGGCGCCAATGCCTCGACCAAGGACGCGTTTGCGGCGGCGGTCGCCGCCCTGACCAAAGCGGGCGCGGACGTGATCGAGCTGCCGGCGGTGAAGGTGCCGGACTCGATCGGCGAGGACGAACTCAACGTGCTGCTGACCGAGCTGAAGACCGGGCTCAACGCCTATCTGGCGACGACGGGCGCCAAGACGCGCACGCTGGCCGACGTCATCGCCTTCGACCGGGCGAACCAACGCGAGAGCGTGCTGTTCGGGCAGGAGCTGTTCGAGAAGGCGGAAGCAACCAACGGCGATTCCGCCAAGGCGCGTGCGGAAAGCCGCGATTTCGCGCGTTCGACGCTCGACAAGCTCATCGCCGACAACAAGCTCGACGCGCTGATCACGCCGACGGGCTCGCCAAGCTGGCGCATCGACATGGTGCGCGGCGACCGTGACGCGGGCGAGGCGGCTTCGCTGCCGGCGGTGGCGGGCTATCCCCACCTGACGGTGCCGATGGGATACGTCCACGGACTGCCGGTGGGAATTTCGTTCATCGGACCGGCGTGGTCGGAGGCCAAGCTGCTCTGCATCGGCTACGCCTACGAACAGGCGACCCACATGCGCCGGCCGCCCGTCTTCATTCCGTCGCTGGAGAGCGCGCCCGGCGGCGCGCGCACGTTTGCGCCCGATCAGCCGATCCCGAAATAGCCGAGGTGCCAGCGCATCTCGTCTTCGCTCAGCGGGAAATCGACGCCGCCGCGCGCCAGCAGCACGTCGCGGCCCTTGAGCCGCATCACGGTCGTCTGGATCTTGAGGGCGACGCGCATCGATAGCCCCGCTTTCCAGGCCAGCGCGGTAACCGCCTTGGCCGAGCCTGATTCAAGCACCTTGCGCGCGAGTGCCTCGTCGGTCTTTGCCAGCAGGCTCAGCGCCCGCACTATCGTTTCCTTGTGGCATTCCTCCACCGCCTCGGCGACGAAGGCTTCGTCGAGCCTGCCGGCGCGCAGCGCGGCGTCGGCGTCGGCGGCTTGCGGCAAGACCTGCGGAGTCTCGCGCCGCTTGCGCTCGACGAACTTGCGCTTGAGCTGGTTGCGGGTGACGGCGTCGAGCCCGTCGCGCCGGGCGAGCACGTCGATCAAGGCGCTGCCCACGAAGGAGGCCAGTCGCCTGACCGCGCCGCGCGACAGCTCGGCCCGCACCACCAGCAGTGCATGCCATTCGGCCACGTCCGCGGCCTGGGAGATGATGCGGTCGAGCGTCTTGGCGCGGATGGAGGCGTCGGTGTTGGCGAGCAGGGCCGAAATCGCGGGAATGTCGAGCCGGGCGGCGACGGCGTCGCAAACCTCGCCGGAGAGCTTCTTGCGCTTGGCCACGGCGGCGAGCACGGCGCCCGCCCGCGCCGCCGCGATGAGCTCGATCAGGTCCTTGTCGTCGAGCACCGGCGAAAATTCGATGACCGGCAGGCGAACGGCATCCTCGCCGTCGCTGGCCAGCGTTCTCACCACCCGCTTGGGCACGCGGGCGTGATGCTTGATCTCCTCGGCCAGCATGGCGCGCACCGCCACTTCCTCGTCGCGCGCCAGCCGCTCCAGCGTGGCGATGGTGAGCTCGCGCATCTGCTGCAGCTCGGCCTCGATCAGACCTGGGAACAGCTTGCCGATCTTGCGCGCCAGCTCGACGCGCACCGCGCTTTCGACGTCGTCGGCGAGCAGCCGGTTGGAGCGGGGCGAGGCGGCGGGGTTGGCGGCCACGGCACGCCGCGTGGCGGCGGCACCGTTCTGAGCCAAGTAATGCAGCACGTCTTCGCCCGCGTCGGTGCGGCACGCCAGCTCGTGCTGGGCGGCCTGGGCGCGCTCTTCGAGCAGGCGCAGCGCCTCTTCGGGCTGCAAGGCAGCCGGTTGGGCCTGTTCGCTGGATATGGCCGACCCCCCTTTTGTTTGACCCAAGCGTGAGCCCGCGCGCATTAAGTCTGCCTGAATAAAGGTGATTTACGAATCGTTGCCGGATGCGCGCACGGGTGGACATCACGCCGCTTGGCGGACGCGCGCCGGTATGGTAACCGGTGTCATTGACGAAAAACGGCAACCCCCGCGAGCCGTGGCGCGATCGCTTGACCGCCCTCACGAAGGGGTGTTGGTCCCGGTCGCGAAACCGGTCCGCAGACGATTGCTTCCGATTGGGAAGGTTGCTGAATTGCGGTCGGTCGGCGCACCCAGGCGCCTACAGGAGGAATTATGGCAAGAGATCGGATGGTCACGCTGGCGGCGATGATGGAACAGGGGGTTATCCCCGTCTTCTATCATCCCGATGTCGAGGTATGCATCAACGTGATCCAGGCCTGCGCCAATGGCGGGGCCAAGTGCATCGAGTTCACCAACCGCGGCGATTTTGCGGCGCATGTTTTCCTCGACGTGACGCGCCACTTCGCCAAGGCCGACAAAAGCGTGATCATGGGCGTGGGCTCGGTCGTCGATGCCCCGACCGCGGGGCTCTACATCGCCAACGGCGCCAACTTCGTGGTCGGCCCGGTGTTGAACCCCGACGTCGCCAAGGTCTGCAACCGCCGCAAGATCCCCTACAGCCCGGGCTGCGGCTCGGCCTCCGAGATCGGTTTTGCCGAGGAGCTGGGCGTGGAGATCGTCAAGATCTTCCCCGGCACCCAGGTGGGCGGCCCCGAATTCGTCAAGGCGGTGCTGGGCCCGATGCCGTGGACCAAGATCATGCCGACCGGCGGCGTCGATCCGACCGAGGAATCGCTCAAGAAGTGGTTCGGCGCCGGCATCGTCGCGGCGGGCATCGGCTCCAAGCTGATCACCAACGATCTGCTCAAAGCCAAGGACTATGCGGGCATCGAGAAGAACGTCCGCGAGACCATCGCCATCATCAAATCCATCCGGGGAAAGTGAAATGGCCGACGAAATCCTGAAAATCCGCCCCAGCAGCGAGTGCAAATGGGATTGCGTGTCGCTGGGCGAGGTGATGCTGCGCCTCGATCCCGGCTTCGGACGCATCCGCACCGCGCGCCAGTTCCAGGTTTGGGAAGGCGGCGGCGAGTACAACGTCTGCCGCGCCATGCGCAAATGCTGGGGCAAGCGTTCCTCCGTCGTCACCGCACTGCCGATCAACGACGTCGGCTGGCTGGTGGAAGACCTCATCATGCAGGGCGGGGTCGACACCTCCCACATCGTCTGGCGCGAGTTCGACGGTATCGGCCGCAACACCCGCGTCGGGCTGAACTTCACCGAGAAGGGCTACGGCGTGCGCGCCGCACTCGGCTGCAACGACCGCGGCAACTCGGCAGCCAGCCAGCTCAAGCCCGGCGAAGTGAACTGGGACAAGCTGTTCGGCGAAGAGGGCGTGCGCTGGTTCCACACCGGCGGCATCTTCGCGGCGCTTGCCCCCAACACCTCGCAGCTGGTGATCGAGGCGGTGCAGGCGGCGAAGAAATACGGCACCGTCTGCTCCTACGACCTCAACTACCGCGGGCAATTGTGGAAGAGTCAGGGCGGCAAGGAAGGCGCGCAGAAGATCAACCGCGAGATCGCGAAATACATCGACGTCATGCTCGGCAACGAGGAGGACTTTACCGCCTGCCTCGGCTTTGAAGTGGAAGGTCTCGACGAGCACATTTCCAAGATCGATCCGGCGAATTTCAAGAAGATGATCGCCACCGCGGTGAAGGCCTATCCCAACTTCAGGGTGGCGGCGACGACCCTGCGCAACGCCAAGACGGCGTCGGTCAACGACTGGGGTGCGGTGATTTGGGCGGGCGGGGCCTTCTACGAAGCCCCGATGCGCGAGAACTTGGAAATCTACGACCGCGTCGGCGGCGGCGACGGGTTCGCCAGCGGCCTGGCGTATGGTTTCCTGGAAGGCAAAGGGCCGCAGGCGGCGGTGGAATACGGCGCGGCGCACGGCGCGCTCGCCATGACCACGCCCGGCGACACTTCGATGGTCAACGTCAAAGAGGTGGAAGCCGTCATGAAGGGCAAGGGCGCCCGGGTGATCCGGTAGCGCGCGGCTCGTCTGCTTTTTTTGAGCCCCTCACCCTTCGACAAGCTCGGGGTGAGGGGCTTATTTTTGTCCTCATGCTGAGCTTGTCGAAGCACGAGTGTGGGCCGCCTGAATGAGTTTGATTGCGATTCTCGGTTATGCCTTCACTCTGCTCGGACTCGCGGGCGCTGGTTACGCGCTGTTGGCGGCGTATTTCGTCGGACGGTTCAAGCGCGGGGCGGGCGCAACCGACGCGTCGTTTCCGCCGGTGACGGTCCTCAAGCCGCTGCACGGCGCCGAGCCCGGACTGGCGGAAGCCCTCGAGACGTTCTTCGCCCAGCACTATCGCGGGGCGCTGCAGCTCGTCTTCGGCGTACAGGACAAGAGCGACGCGGCACGGCCGGTAGTGGAGGGCTTGCGTGCACGCCATCCGGACGTCGACGTGGTGCTGGTCGTCGAGGAGCGACGCCACGGCAGCAATCCCAAGGTCTCCAACCTCATCGGCATGTCGGTTGCCGCGCGCCACGACGTTCTCGTGCTCTCCGACAGCGACATCGCGGTCGAGCCCGATTATCTCGACCGCATCGTCACCGCACTTGCGCCCGAGGACGTGGGCGCGGTCACCTGCGTCTATACCGCCTCCCCCATGGCGGGCTTCACTTCGCGGCTCACCGCCATGGGCGTCAACTACCAGTTTCTGCCCAACGTCATCGCCGGCGTGAAGCTCGGGCTTGCAACGCCCTGCTTCGGCTCGACCATCGCCATCAAGCGCGCCGTGCTGAATGCCATCGGCGGCTTTGCCGCTTTCGCCGACGTGCTGGCCGACGACTACGAGATCGGCCGCGCGGTCAGAGCGCAGGGCCTGCGCGTCGTCATTCCGGATTTCGCCGTCCGCCACGCCTGTGGCGAGGCCACGCTGGCGCAGTGGTTCCATCATGAATTGCGTTGGATGCGCACCATCCGCACCGCCGACCCTGCCGGACACTGGGGAAGCATCGTCACCCACGCCATTCCCCTAACCTTGGTGGGGGCAATTCTCCTGGGATTTCCGGTACTTTCGCTGACGGCGCTGGCGGGAGCCGCGGTTGCGCGCGGCCTTCTGAAATGGCAAATCGACAGGAGGTTTGCGACCGGAGGACCGCTTTGGCTGTTGCCGCTGCGGGATGTGCTATCGTTCGGCGTCTTCCTGATGTCGCTGTTCGGCGGGTCCGTGGTTTGGCAGGACGAGCGCATGCATGTCGACGGAGACGGTGCGTTGACCGGGTGAGGTGGTGATGAAGAGTTTGTTTCTCCAGGCGCCGTCGTTCGACGGCTATGACGGCGGGGCCGGCGCGCGCTACCAGATGAAGCGCGAGGTCAAGTCGTTCTGGTATCCCACCTGGCTGGCGCAGGCCGCCGCAATGGTGGAGGGCTCGAAGATGATCGACGCCCCGCCGCACGGCCTCAAGTTCAAGGATGTCGAAGCCGACCTCAAGAGTCACGACTTTATCGTCATCCACACCTCCACCCCGTCGTTCAAGTCGGACTGCAAGACGGCGCGAATGATCAAACAGATCAATCCGCAGGCGGTGGTGGGCTTCATCGGCGCCAAGGTGGCGGTGCAGCCGCAGGAAAGCCTGGAGGCCTGCGAAGCGCTCGATTTCGTGGCGCGCGCCGAATACGAGTTCACCGTGCAGGAAATGGCGGCCGGCCGCGACTGGTCTGAGGTGAAAGGCATCAGCTACCGCAACAAGCAAGGCGTCATCGTCCACAACGAGGAACGCGAGATCCTCATGGACATGGACAAGCTGCCCAGCGTGCTGCCGGTCTACAAGAAGAGCCTCGACACCAAGATGTACTTCGGCGGCTACCTCAAGCATCCCTACATGTCGTGGTATACGGGCCGCGGCTGCAAATCGCGCTGCACCTTCTGCCTGTGGCCGCAGACCATTTCGGGCCACAAGTACCGCTTTCATTCGATTGGCTACGTGGTCGACGAGGTGAAATACCTTCGCGAGAACTTCCCCGAAGTGAAGGAGATCTTTTTCGACGACGACACGCTGACCGACAACGCGCCGCGCGTGGAAGCGCTGGCCAAGGAGCTGGGCAAGCTGGGCGTGGTGTGGTCGTGCAACGCCAAGGCCAATGTGCCGCGCAAGACGCTGGAGATCTTGAAGGACAACGGCCTGAGATTACTGCTGGTCGGCTACGAAAGCGGCAACCAGAAGATCCTGCACAACATCAAGAAAGGCCTGCTCGTGGACGTGGCGCGCAACTTCGCCAAGGATTGCCACCAGCTCGGCATCCTGGTGCATGGCACCTTCATCCTGGGCCTGCCCGGCGAGACGCGCGACACCATCAAGGAGACGCTGGAGTTCGCCAAACAGGTGAACCCGCGCACGCTGCAGGTGTCGCTGGCCGCACCCTATCCCGGCACGTTCCTCTACAATCAGGCCAAGGAGAACGGCTGGTTCGCCGAGGACGTCGATCTGTTGACGGAAGACGGCACCCAGATCGCCCCGCTCAACTATCCCAACCTGCCGCACGGCGAGATCTTCGATTCGGTCGAGGATTTCTACAAGAAGTTCTACTTCCGGCCGTCCAAGATCGCCGAGATCGTGGGCGAGATGCTGACTTCGCGGGAGATGCTGGTGCGCCGCCTGCGCGAAGGTGTCGAGTTCTTCCAGTTCCTGCGCACGCGCGAGGACATGATCGTTTCTTGACAAGGCTGGCCGCACGCGTGCTTCGAGGCTTTGCGCCCTCCGTCATGGTGAGGTGGCCGGTCACCCGAATCATCGTGCGTAGGGTCGCTACGCTGACGCGGTCGGCCCTCGAACCACGGGGAGCGCAAAGCACCTCAGCATGAAGCGTGCGAAGCAATGACATCTTTGAAGGGGCTCATCGTCACCGCCGACGACTTCGGCGCCTCGATCGAGGTCAACGAGGCCGTCGAGCGCGCACACCGGGGCGGCGTGCTCACTTGCGCCAGCCTGATGGTTTCCGCTCCGCGCGCAGCCGACGCCGTGGCGCGCGCGCGCGACCTTCCGGGGCTCGGCGTCGGCCTGCATCTGGTCTTGGTGGAGGGACGCCCCGTGCTGCCGCCCTCGCAGCTTCCGGCGCTGGTGCAGAAGAACGGCGCGTTCCGCGACGACATGGTGCGCGCCAGTTTCGAAATGGCGCTGTCGCCCACGATGCGCCGCCAGATCGCCGACGAGATCGAAGCCCAGTACGAGGCCTTTGCCGAAACCGGCCTCAAGCTCGACCACGTCAACGCCCACAAGCACTTCCATCTGCATCCCGCCATCGGCCGGCTGGCGATCGAGATCGGACGCCATTACGGGCTTTCCGCCATGCGGGTGCCGCTGGAACCGCTTGCGGTGCTGAGGAAGATCGAGCCGGAAGCGTCCGGGGGCGAGGTAGTGCGCTTCTGCGCGGCCCGCCTGCGCGACCGGCTGCGGGCGTCGGGCGTGTGGTCGCCGGATCGCTGCTTCGGCCTCACCTGGTCGGGCGCCATGAGCGCGCAGCGCCTCGCCGGACTGATGGCGAACCTGCCTGACGGGGTGAGCGAGATCTACCTGCACCCGGCAACCGGCTGCTATCCGGGCTCCACCCCCGGCTACCGATATTCGCAGGAATATGCGGCGTTGCTCTCCCCCGGCGTGATGGCGCAGGCTGCCGATCTCCGCAAGGGAACCTTCGCCGATTTCTCCCTGCGCGACGCCTCCGATACACTGATGGCTTCGCGATCGGACGGGAGAAATGCTTGACGCTTGCCTTTCCCAATGCGTTTCCCGATCCGGGGGAAATCCCCCCGGACGTGCCGGTCGAGATCGGCAGCGATGCGCACCTGCGCCTGTTCTGCCGCACGCTGCTTTCGACCTTCAATCCCTACAAGCCGGCAGTGATCGACTGGCCCAGGCTCGACCCCGACACGCAGAGGATCATCACCTCGCTGCCGATCTGGGACATGGCGGTGCAGACCGAGAACCGCGCCAGTCTGTTCGTCGGCAGCTACGCCGAACTGGTGCGCGAACCGCTGCTCAAGGCCGCCGTCGAACTCGACGCCTTCGAGGAACGCCGCCATCGCCACGTGCTCGCCAACATGGTGGAGGCCTACGGCATCAAGCTGGCGCCCGAACCGGTCTATCCGAACCCCAGGGACGCGGAATGGGCGTTCACTCGCGTCGGCTACAGCGAGTGCATCGATTCCTTCTTCGCCTTCGGGTTGTTCGAGGCCGCCAGGCGCACCGGCTACTTCCCGCCCGCGCTGATCGATACTTTCGAACCCGTGATCCACGAAGAAGGTCGACATATCCTTTTTTTCATCAACTGGGTCGCCTGGCATCGCCGCAACATGCCATGGTGGCGCCGGCCCTGGTTCGAGCTGAAGGTGCTGGCGATCTGGGTGTGCCTGATCTTGGAACGCATCGGAGTCGCATCGAACATGGATCAGGGGGTGCAAGACTCCAATTTCACGGTAAACGGGGCCGGCGAACTCGGCGTCGACTTGAGCCCGGCCGAACTCATGGATATCTGTCTCGCGGAGAACGACAGGCGGCTTTCGATCTATGACGGACGCCTGTTGCGGCCTACGTTCGTGCCGCGGATGGTTCGCTTTGTCCGCCGCTTCCTGCGTCCGAAACCGTAACGCTTGAATTCTTCAACATGAAACTCGGGGCCATCATCGCGCTGATCGCCGGCCTGACGCTGGCAGTCATTCTGGTGCTGCATTTCGGCGCGGCGCAGGTGTTCGAAGCGGCGACCCGCGTCGGCTGGACCGGTTTCGTGCTCATCTGCGTGGCGGGCGTCGTGGGCGTCGAATGCTGTATCGCCACCGCCTGGTATGCGCTGATGTCGGGCCACGGCGCGCGTTGGTCGCTGCTCTTGCTCGCCCGCCAGATGCGCGATTCCTCCAGCGATCTGTTGCCCTTCACGCAGGTGGGCGGAATGGTGATCGGGGCGCGCGCGGCGGTGCTCGGCGGGCTGCCGGCGCCGGTCGCCTATGCCGGCATGATGGTGGACGTCACCACCGAGCTGATCGGCCAGATCGCCTTCGTCGTCATCGGGCTCTTGTTCGGCATCGCCGAGCTGAGGGCGAGCGCGTCGCTGGCGCCCTACGCCGACGCCATGATCTTGGGCACCGCGCTGATGGTGCCCGCCGCTGCAGCGTTCATCATCCTGCAGCGGCGCGGCACCGATCTCGCCGGGAAGCTGGCGGCGCGGCTGCTGCCGGCTGCGGTGCACCATACCGAGGCGTTCGCGACGGCGCTGCGCGGATTTTACGAGCAGCCGCTGCGGCTGGCGCTGTCGTCCATGCTGCATCTCATCGGCTGGATCATGAGCGGGGTCTGGATCTGGCTGATTCTGCGGCTGGTGGGCGTCGAGATCGACGTGTTCTCCGCCATCACCATCGAGGCGCTGCTCGGTGCGCTGCGCAGCGCCACCGTGTTCATCCCGTCCTCGATCGGCGTGCAGGAGGCGGGCTATGCCGCGCTGGCGCCGGTGTTCGGCATGGGCCCTGAAATCGGGCTCGCTGTGTCGCTACTGAAGCGCGCGCGCGACGTCGCGGTGGGCGTGCCGGTGCTGCTGATCTGGCAGGCGATGGAAGGCAAGCGCGCCTTCGGCCAGGCCAAACAGGTCAAAACGCTGTGAGCGGGCTCGCTTTTGTCACCGGCGCCACGGGCTTCGTCGGCTCGGCGGTGGCCCGTGCGCTTGTCGCCAGGGGTTTTTCCCTTCGCCTTCTGGTGCGCCCGGGTTCGCGGCGCGACAACATCGACGGACTCGACGCCGACGTGGCGGTGGCCGACATGCGCGATGCAGGCGCGGTCGCCCGCGCCGTTCGCGGCGCCAGGGTCCTGTTTCATGTCGCAGCGGATTACCGGCTGTGGGCCAAGGACCCCTCCGAGATCGTGCGCAACAACCTCGAAGGCACCCGAAGCGTGATGCAAGGCGCGCTCGCCGCGGGCGTGGAGCGCATCGTCTACACCTCGAGCGTGGCGACACTGAAGCCGCACGACGACGGCACTGCCGCCGACGAAACGTCGCGCCATACCGTCGAGACCGCCATCGGCGCCTACAAGCGCTCCAAGCTGGTGGCCGAGCGGCTGGTCGAGCGCATGATCGAGGACGATGGCCTGCCGGCCGTGATCGTGAATCCGTCCACGCCCATCGGCCCGCGCGACATCAAGCCGACGCCGACCGGCCGAGTCATCGTGGAGGCCGCCAGGGGCCGCATTCCCGCTTTCGTCGATACCGGCCTCAACCTGGTACACGTGGACGAGGTGGCGGCGGGGCACGTGCTGGCGCTCGAAAAGGGGCGCGTCGGCGAAAGCTACATACTGGGCGGCGAGGACGTCGGCTTTCGCGACCTGGTGGGCGCCGTCGCCGAACTGGCGGGCCGCAAGCCGCCCTCGATCGGCCTGCCGCGCATGCCGCTGTTTCCCGTCGCCTACGCCGCCGAGGCCCTCGCGCAGGTGACCGGCAAGGAGCCGTTCATCACCGTCGATGCGCTCAAAATGGCCAAGTACCGCATGTTCTTCTCTTCCGCCAAGGCGCGGCGCGAGCTGGGCTATTCCTGGCGGCCCTACCGCGAGGCGCTGGTCGACGCGCTCGCCTGGTTCCGCCAAGCGGGCGCCGTGCCATGATGGCTGCGACCCTGATCGCGCTGGTGTCGCTGCTGATCTGGCTGGTGCTGCTGTTCGGCCGCGGCTGGTTCTGGCTGATGCGTGAACGCGACGATCAGGACGCGCCCGCCCCGCAGCGCTGGCCGGCGGTCGTTGCGGTGGTCCCGGCGCGCAACGAGGCCGACGTCATCGCGACTTCGATCGCGAGCCTGCTGAAACAGGATTATCCGGGCCCCTTCCGCGTCGTCCTGGTGGACGATCAGAGTGGCGACGACACGGCCCTGAAGGCGCGCACCCTCGGCGACGAGCGGCTCGAAGTGGTCGCAGGCGCGCCCCATCCGGCCGGCTGGACCGGCAAGCTGTTCGCGCTGGCACAGGGCGTGGCGCGGGCCGGCGCCGAGCCTGAATTCCTGCTGCTCACCGATGCCGACATCGCCCACGCGCCGGACAATTTGCGCCTTCTGGTGGCCCGCGCCGAGCAGGGCCGCTATGCGCTCACCTCGCTGATGGCCAAGCTCAATTGCGAGAGCCTTGCGGAGAAGCTTCTGATTCCCGCCTTTGTGTTCTTCTTCGACATGCTGTTTCCTTTCGGGCGCGTGAACGATCCGAAATCGGGCACCGCGGCAGCGGCGGGCGGATGCATGCTGGTCAAGCGGCAGGCGCTCGAAGCCGCCGGCGGTCTCGAATCCATCCGCGCGGCAATCATCGACGATTGCGCGCTGGCGCGCCGCCTGAAGCAGCAGGGTCCGATCTGGCTGGGGCTGACCGAGCGCGCCACGAGTCTCAGGCCCTATCCCGGGTTTGGCGACGTGCGCGCCATGGTTTCGCGCTCGGCCTATGCCCAGCTTTGCTATTCTCCCGTGCTGCTTCTCGCCACCGTGCTGGGCATGCTGCTCGTCTACATCGCGCCGATCGCGGCGTTACCGCTGGGCGGGCTTGCGGCGCTCGCGGGCGCGCTGGCCTGGGCGGCGATGACGATTGCGTTCCAGCCGATGCTGCATTTCTACCGGCTGTCGCCGTTCTGGGGGCTGGCCTTGCCTGTCATCGCCTTGTTCTATACCGCGTTCACGGTCGATTCCGCCGTGCAGCACTGGCGCGGCCGCGGCGGCATGTGGAAGGGACGCGCCCAGGCGATCGAGGCGTCATGAGCCAAGCGGCGGCGCTCAGCTCCGGCAAGGGCCATCACGACGAGAATTTTCCCGTCGCCTCGTTCGTCGTCGCCCCCCGCCATCGCGGGGCCATTCTCGCTTTCTACCGTTTCGTGCGCGCCGCCGACGACGTGGCCGACAACGCAGCCGCCTCGCCCGAGATGAAGCTGAAAGTGCTGGAGGACATGCACCTCAGCCTCGTGGGCGCCTCTGCGGCTTCGCCCGAAGGCGTGGCGCTCCGCGCCGTTCTGGCCGAGCGGGGCCTGGCGAGCGATCACGCTAGCGACCTGTTGGAAGCGTTTCGCCGCGATGTCACCAAGCTGCGCTATGCCGATTGGGACGAGTTGATGGACTATTGCCGCTATTCGGCGATGCCGGTCGGACGCTTCGTTCTCGACGTGCATGGCGAAAGCCGCGGCACATGGCCGGCGAACGACGCGCTGTGCGCGGCACTGCAGGTGATCAACCACCTGCAGGACTGCGCCAAGGACTACCGTGCGCTCGACCGCGTCTATCTGCCCCTCGACGTCATGGCGGCGCACGGCACGCGGCCCGAAGAGCTGCAACGCGGCCGCGCCACGCCCGGATTGAAGGCGGCGATCGCGGCCACCGCCGCGCGCAACGCCGAGCTGTTGCGCCGTTCGGCGCCGTTCGCTTCGCAGCTCAAGGACGGGCGGCTGGCGCTCGAAGTGGCGATCATCCAGCGCTTTGCCGAGGACCTGAACCGCAAGCTGCAATTGCGCGATCCGCTGTCGGAACGCGTGCATCACCGCAAGTCCGACCAGGCATTCCTGATCCTTTCGGCGCTCGGCCGCTTCCTGGGGCAGCGTCTTGGGCTTCCGGCATGAGCATCGCGTCCGCATCGCCCGAGGTGGAAGCGGTGCGCCGCAAGGCGTCGGGCAGCTCGTTCTATTCGGCGATGCGGCTGATGGCCAGGCCGCAGCGCGAGGCGATGTTCGCGATCTATGCGTTCTGCCGCGCGGTGGACGACATCGCCGATGACGGTATCGGCACGCGCGAGGAGCGCCGCGCCCAACTCGATCTCTGGCGGGCGGACGTGAAGGCCCTGTGCGAAGGCAGGCCGCCGGGCCGCGGCGCGTTCCTTGGCGAAACGGTGGCGCGCTTCCGTCCCCGGCTTGCGGATTTCCTGGCGGTGATCGACGGCATGCAGATGGACGTGGACGCGGACATCGTGGCGCCGCCGCTTGAAACGCTCGATCTCTACTGCGACCGGGTGGCGAGCGCGGTGGGGCGGCTGTCGATCAAGGTGTTCGGCATGGACGAGGCGCCGGGTTTCGCACTGGCATATCATCTCGGCCGCGCGTTGCAGCTCACCAACATCCTTCGCGACCTAGATGAAGACGCCGCCGCGGGCCGTCTTTACCTGCCGAAGGAACATCTGGGTGAGGCAGGAGTGGATGCGACGAGCCCCGCAGCCGCTCTGAACCATCCCGCCGTCGATGCCGCCTGCCGCCGCTTGGCCGCGCTGGCGCGCACGCACTACGACGAAGCCGGCGTCGTCATGCGGGAACGGCCCAAAGGCGATCTGCGCGCGCCCCGGCTGATGGGCGCCGTCTATGCCGAGATCCTGAAGCGCATGAGGACCGAAGGCTGGGCGCCGCCGCGCCGCCGCGTGCATCTTCCCAAAGCGCAGCTCGCTTGGCTGGCGCTGCGCCACAGCCTCGCCGCATGAGCACGGTCACGATCATCGGCGCCGGGATGGCGGGGCTTGCCGCGGCGGTGTTCGCGGCGGCCGGGGGCGCGCCCGTGGTGCTTTACGAAGCCTCGGGACAGGCGGGCGGGCGCTGCCGCTCCTATTTCGACGTCACGCTCGACCGCGTCATCGACAACGGCAACCACCTTGTGCTGTCGGGCAACCGCGGTGTGCGGGATTACCTCGCCGCCATCGGCTCAACGGACGCGCTGGCCGGTCCCGACCGTGCCGAATTTGCCTTCTTCGACGTCCGTGCGGGCGAGCGATGGACGATTCTGCCCAACGACGGCGCGCTGCCGTGGTGGATCTTCGCCGGCGACCGGCGCGTGCCGGGCACGGGCCCAGCCGATTATGCGCGGATGGCACCGTTGCTGATGGCCGGCCCGGCTGCGGCGATCGCGGACATCATCCCCTGCGAAGGCCCGCTGTGGGAGCGGCTGATGCGTCCTCTGCTGCTTGCCGCGCTCAATACCGAACCGGAAAAGGGCTCCGCAATGCTGGCCGCCGCGGTCTTGCGCGAGACGCTCGCCAAGGGCGGGCACGCCTGCCGGCCGCGCATCGCCAGCCCGAATCTGGCCGCCGCCTTCGTCGAGCCCGCCTTGAAGTACCTCGCCGGCAAATGCGCGCTGATTCACCTGGGCCAGCGACTGCGGCGCATCGTGTTCGACGACGCGGCCGTGCTCGCGCTGGAATTTCCCGAGGCCACGGTGCCGGTTTGCGCGGGCGACACGGTGGTGCTGGCGGTGCCGCCCTGGGTGGCGGCCGATCTCGTGCCCGGGCTCACGGCGCCCGACGAGTTCCGCTCCATCGTCAACGCCCATTTCAAGATTTCTGCGCCCCCAGGCGCAGCGGCCATGCTCGGCGTCATCGGCGGGACGGCCGAGTGGATCTTCTCGTTCCCCGACCGGATTTCGGTGACCGTCAGCGCGGCGGACGCCATCGTCGACAAGGACCGCGAGAGCCTGGCGCAGCTTTTGTGGGGCGACGTGTGGCGGGCGTTGAACCTCTCGCCCATGCTGCCGGTGTGGCAGATCGTCAAGGAAAAGCGGGCCACCTTCGCCGCCACGCCAACGCAGGCCGCGCGCCGGCCGAGGACGCAAACCCGATGGGGCAACCTGCTACTGGCGGGCGATTGGACCGATACGGGGCTGCCCGCAACCATCGAAAGCGCGATCCGTTCGGGGCGTAAGGCGGCGGAGTTGGCCGCAGCCAAAGTCGCGGTATGATCGCTTCATGAACGACGCGGCACCCGCACCGGAAGAGGCCCTCGCGGTGGAGGCGGTCATCCGCGACGCGACGGAAGCGCTCTTGCAGCAGCAGCGGCCGGACGGCCATTGGGTCTACGAACTTGAAGCCGACTGCACCATTCCCGCCGAATACGTGCTGCTCACCCATTACCTGGGCGAATCGCCGGACCTGGAGTTGGAGAAGAAGATCGCCGCCTATCTGCGTCGCACTCAGGGCGCGCACGGCGGCTGGCCGCTCTACCACGACGGTGCGCTCGACATCTCGGCCACGGTCAAGGCGTACTTCGCGCTCAAGATGGTCGGCGACGGCAGCGATGCCCCGCACATGGCCCGTGCCCGCGAGGAGGTTCTTAAGCGCGGCGGCGCCGGCAAGGCCAACGTCTTCACACGCATCCAGCTGGCACTGTTCGGCGACGTGCCGTGGAGCATCATTCCGACCGTGCCGCCGGAACTGATCCTGCTGCCGCGCTGGTTCCCGGTTCATCTTTCCAAGATGTCGTATTGGGCGCGCACGGTGATCGTGCCGCTCCTGGTGCTGGCCGCCAAGAAGCCGCTGGCGAAGAATCCGCGCGGCGTGCACGTCGGCGAGCTGTTCCTGCCCGGCAAGGTCGCCTCCAAGCGCGCCGCGCACCAGAAACGGGCGTGGTCGGCGTTCTTCGGCACGCTCGACTGGGCCCTGAAGCGCTTCGAGCCGTTCTGGCCGAAGAGACTTCGCGCCCGTGCCATCGAGGAATGCGTGCGGTGGACGACCCAGCGGCTCAACGGCGAGGACGGTCTGGGCGCCATCTATCCCGCCATGGCCAACAGCGTGATGATGTACGACGTGATGGGCGTGCCGGCGACCGATCCGCGCCGCGCGATCGCGCGAAAATCCCTCGACAGGCTCTTGGTTGTGAAGGAGCACGAGGCCTATTGCCAGCCCTGCGTTTCGCCGGTGTGGGACACGGGCCTCGTCTGCCATGCGCTGATGGAAACGCGCGATCCCAGGGCGCATGCGGCGATCGCGCGCGGGCTCGAATGGCTGAAGCCGCTGCAGGTGCTCGACGTCAAAGGCGACTGGGAAGAGGAACGGCGCGGCGTGCGGCCGGGCGGCTGGGCTTTCCAGTACCGCAACGACCACTATCCCGATCTCGACGACACCGCCGTTGTGGTGATGGCGCTCGACCGCGCCAAGGAAATCACCGCCGAAAAATCCGACTACACCGAGGCGATCGCGCGCGGGCGCGAATGGGTGGAAGGCCTGCAGTCCAAAAACGGCGGTTGGGGCGCCTTCGATGCCGACAACGCCCATTACTACCTCAACAACATCCCCTTTGCCGATCACGGCGCCCTGCTCGATCCGCCAACCGAAGACGTGACCGGGCGTTGCATCGGCATGCTGGCGCAGTTGGGCGAGCCCAAGGATTCGCCGCGCATGAAAGCGGCGATCGACTACCTCGAACGCGTGCAGCGCAAGGACGGAAGCTGGTTCGGGCGCTGGGGCGTCAACTACATTTACGGCACTTGGTCGGCGCTGGCGGGCCTGAACGCGGCGGGGCTCGACGCATCCACGCCGATCGTGCGGCGCGCGGCCGACTGGCTGATCGCCATCCAGAACGAGGACGGCGGCTGGGGCGAGACCTGCGACAGCTACAAACTCGACTACAAAGGCTACGAAGGCGCGCCGTCGATCGCCTCCCAAACGGCATGGGCGCTTTTGGGCCTGATGGCGGCGGGCGAGGTCGACCACCCCGCCGTTGCGAAGGGCATCGCCTGGCTGGAGCAAAACCGCGGGCCGGACGGGCTGTGGCCGCAGGAGCATTACACCGGCGGCGGATTCCCGCGGGTGTTCTATCTGCGCTATCACGGCTACCCGAAGTTCTTCCCGCTGTGGGCGGTGGCGCGCTATCGCAACCTGAAGCAGGGCAATTCACGCAAGGTAACCCAGGGCCTGTAGGTGAGTTGATGCCGCGACTTCGAGCTGATTTCAACGGACTGTTCAGCGAGCTGCTGTGCCTGTCCCATGCCGATTGCGCTGAGGACGAGAACGGCGCGAGAGTAGAACTGAAGGCCGGAATGCGAGTTACAGCCTTCGGTGAGGATGGGGACGAGTATGGCAATCGCGATGACATCATTGCCAGCGGCGTCGTTGACGTCAGCCCCGATTGGCTTCAGTGCATGGGATCACGGTGAGCAGTGAGGATCGATGAATGGGGTGTGCGCCGCGTTTCCGACACCACCGAAGATGAGCGCCGCTCCTGGTCCGACAATCCGTGACTGGAATGGATCGTGATCTGGTCGATCGACAAAGCAGATTGTCGTCCCCGGCCGACGACGGGCGCGAAGCGCTCGTGCGAGGGGAAGCGGACCCAGGTCGTGACGCCGCATAGGCTTTGACGCGGACCAGAGGAAATCACGGGCCACAATCCGTCTGGATTCTCTGGCATGATGAACCTGGGCTCCTTCCCCTCGCAGCTTTCGCGGCGCCCAGGATGCTCGGCCGGGGGTGACAACTCTTGATTGAGGGCAAATCAGAACTCTGTACGCGCCGCGACCCGAAAAGCGGCAATTCGCGGCGGGCGGCGAACGGGCTTTGATACAATGCGCGGTAATGCGTTAGGCCGCCGCTAAACACTCGGCGCCATCCTGCCAGCCATGCAGCGCCGGGACCATTTCGGCCGCAGGGCCGCACCGCAGCGGATTCAAGAACCTCGGCGTCCTCGTCAGGCGCCGGCGGCCGCACCGCTTCCAGCCGCGCCCGCCGAGGCCCTTGGGCCGGTTGCGGAGCATCTCGATCTCTACGCCGGCGAGGTCGAACTGAACCGCGAACTCGCGGACTGGAAGGCGACGCGGAAGCTCAAGAGGCGCTCGTTCCGCGAGCCCTGGCGGTCGTTCTCGATCGCGGCGGGCGTGGCCTTCGCGCTGGGCATCTTCATTCTGCCGGACACGGTGGCCGACATCGCCAACACCGTGACCACGGGCCTGTTCGCCGTCAGCGTGTTCATGGGCTGGCGCCGTCCGCGTGATTGAGCGAAGCGACGCCTTGCACGCTTTCCGGTGTCGCACGCCTGCGTCATGGCCGGTTTCCTGTGCTAGATTTCACCGATTCCGCGTGGATCATCGATGACCGCCGTTGTCGCCGCCGTAGGCCTCGCCAAGGAAGCCCGCATCGCCAAGAGCGCGGGGCTGATACCGGTCGTCGGCGCAGGCAATTCGAAGCTCCTGCTGCGCCGGCTGAAGGCGATCGGGCCCGGTGCCAAGGGCATCGTCAGCCTGGGGATTGCCGGCGCGCTGGCGCCGCTGCCGCAGGTCGGCGACGCAGTGATCGCCAGCCACGTGGTAAACGGCCTCGAACACTATGCCTGTGATCCGGTGTGGTCGCGCGTCCTGCGAACCCGACTGCCCGAGGCGCATTCGGTGGTGATGGCCGGCGTCGACGCACCCGCAGGCCATATCGGCGCCAAGAAGGATCTGTTCCGCGAAACCGGTGCGCACGCCGTCGACATGGAATCGCACGTGGCGGCGCGCTTTGCGGTCGAGCGCGGCATTCCCTTCGTGGTGCTGCGGGTGATCTCAGACGATGCCCACCGCACGCTGCCGCCCGCGGCCCTCGAACGCCTCAGCGTAAGCGGCAAACCCAGGATATGGGCGATCACGCGTTCGATGCTGCGCGAGCGCGGCCAGTTGCGGGAGCTTATCCGAACCGCGCACGAGGCGGGCGCGGCGTTCAAGACCCTATTGCGCTGCCTCGAAATTCTCGGGCCGGGGCTTGGCTGCCCGTATCTCGGCTAGCTTGGCCTCGACGTGGCGCGAGAACACGAACTCCGCCGGCCGCTGGCGGTCGAGCGGGATGTCGGGCGCCATGGATCCCTCGGTTTTCACCCCGCGCAGCGTGAGCCCCATCAGCTTCCACGGATGCTTCACGGAATCGGCCACCGCCGTGCCCTCGAAGCCGCAATGCACCATGCAGTTGGCGCACTTCTCATAGTTGCCGACGCCGTATTTCTCCCATTCGGTATCTTCCATCAGCTCTTTGAAGGTCCCGACATAGCCTTCGCCGAGCAGGTAGCAGGGCTTCTGCCAGCCGAACACGGTGCGCGCCGGCATCGACCATGGCGTGCATTCGTAGCTCTGGTTTCCGGCCAGAAAATCGAGGAACAGCGGCGACTGGGTGAATTCCCACTTCTTGCCGCCGCGGCCGCGCCGCAACACATCGCGGAACAGGTTCTTGGTGCGCTCGCGGTTGAGGAAGTGCTCCTGGTCCGGCGCGCGCTCGTAGGCGTAGCCGGGCGAGACCGTGATGCCGTCGCAGCCGATCGCCATCATCTCGTCGAAGAAGGTGGCCACGCGTTCCGGTTCGGCATCCTGGAACAGCGTGCAGTTGATCTGGGTGCGAAAGCCCTTGGACTTGGCGAGCTTCAGTGCGGCCACCGCCCGGTCGTAGGTGCCTTCCAGGCACACGCTCTTGTCGTGCATCGCCTGGTCGCCGTCGAGGTGGATCGACCAGGTGAAGTTGTCGTGCGGGACGTACTGGTCGATCTTCTTGGCCAAGAGCAGCGCGTTGGTGCACAGGATAACGAACTTGCCGCGCTCGATGAAGCCATTGACGATCTTGGGCATGTCGCGGTGGAGCAGGGGCTCGCCGCCGGCAATCGATACGCAAGGCGCGCCGCATTCGTCGATCGCCTGCATGCAATCCTCATAGGAAAGGCGCAGGTTCAAGATGTCGTCGGGATAATCGATCTTGCCGCAGCCGGCGCATGCCAGGTTGCAGCGGAACAGCGGCTCCAACATCAGCACCAGCGGATAGCGCTTGTTGCCGGAGAGGTGCTGCTTCAGCACATAGGTCCCGATGCGGGCCGCCTGTTTTGCGGGAATCGCCAACTTGAACTCCTTACGCTCTCAATTCCGGCGGCAACCGGAATTCGATGTGCTCTTTCTTGCCGTCCATCTGCGTCACTTCCAGGTCGGGATTGATGGCGCGCAGGGCGGTGATGACGTTCTCGACCAGCGCTTCGGGCGCCGAGGCGCCCGCGGTCAGCCCGATGGTGGACTTGCCGGCCACCCATTCGGGATCGAGCTCGCTGCCGTCGTTGATGAGGTAGCTGGGCTTGCCCTCTTCCTTGCCGATCTCGCGCAGGCGGTTGGAATTGGAGCTGTTCTTGGCGCCCACCACCAGGATGATGTCGGCGACGCGGCAGAGCTCGCGCACCGCCTGCTGGCGGTTCTGGGTGGCGTAGCAGATGTCGGTGGTTTCGGGTCCCACGATGTCGCTGAACTGCCGCTTCAAGGCCGCGATGACATTGCGGGTGTCGTCGATCGACAGCGTCGTCTGCGTGACGTAGGCCACCGGCGTCCCGCGCGGGATGGCCAGGGCTTCCACGTCCTTTTCGGATTGCACCAGATGCACGGGCGCGCCGACCTGGCCCATCGTGCCTTCCACTTCGGGATGGCCGGCGTGGCCGACAAGGACCAGCGTGCGGCCGGACGCGACATAGCGCTTGCCCTGGCTGTGCACCTTGGACACCAGCGGGCAGGTGGCATCGAGCACCGGCAGGTTGCGCCCCTGCGCTTCCTGCACGACGGTCTGCGAAACGCCATGGGCGCTGAACACGGTCACGGCGCCATCCGGCACTTCGTCGAGTTCCTCGACGAAGCGCGCGCCCTTGTTCTTCAATGCCTCCACCACATGGCGGTTGTGCACGATCTCGTGGCGCACGTAGACCGGCTCGCCGAACTTCTCGAGGGCGCGCTCGACGATATCAATCGCCCGCACGACGCCCGCGCAGAAACCGCGCGGCTGGGCCAGAACGACACGCATGCAACCAAACTCCCGCGATGACCAATCCGCTCTCGCTCTAGCACGCTAAATCCCTAACGAAAAAGGGGAATCTAGGGCCAGCCCCGCGGGGCGCAGTTTCCAGAATGCTCCCCTCTCACGCAATCACTTTCTTTCCAGCTTCGTGGCTTCGACCTTCGCCAAATCAGCGATCATCAGTCGCTCGGCGAACCTCGAAATCCAATCGACGCTAGGATTCAATGAGTTGCTGGCGTGCCATCGATCCCAAGCGCCCCGGTGCCCGATGTCGAGATGTGGCGAATTGCGGAATCGAGACGCCGGCGCCTGTTGCGTGCCCAAGGGGATGCTTTAGTAGTGGGAACAGAGGGGACAGGGACTGCACGCATGGGAAGTTCGGGCCAATCCGGGGCCGGAGGAAGCGCGCCGGGCCTGCGCCGGGCCTTGGAAGCGGCCGCCCATGGGGTGGAACGCATGCTCGAAGACGTGTTGCCGAAGCCACACGGTCTGCAGGCCCGCGTGCACGAGGCCATGCGTTATGCGATTTTTGCCGGCGGCAAGCGGCTGCGCCCGTTCCTGGTGCTGCAAAGCGCGGCGCTATTCGAGGTTGCAGGCACGGGTGCCCTGCGCACCGCCGCCGCGATCGAGGTGCTGCACACCTATTCGCTGGTGCACGACGATTTGCCCTCAATGGATGACGACGATTTAAGGCGCGGGCAACCTACGGCCCACAGGGCGTTCGACGAAGCGACTGCGGTGCTGGCGGGCGACGCGCTGCTCACCATCGCCTTCGAGATTCTATCCCATCCCGCGACGCACGCGTCCGCCGAGGTGCGCTGCCGGCTGGTTTCGCGTCTGGCCGAGGCGGCGGGGTCGAACGGCATGATCGGCGGCCAGATGATCGACATGCGCGCGCCCAACAGTTCGTTCGGCGCCGACGAGGTCGTTCTTCTGCAGCGGCTGAAGACGGGACAGCTGTTCGAATTCGCCTGCGAGGCCGGCGCCATCCTCGCCGAGGCGGGCGCCGAGCATGAGACGCGGCTGCGCGCTTACGCCCGCGACATGGGCCTTGTCTTCCAGATTACCGACGATCTGCTCGACGTCACGTCCACCGCGGAGAAGACCGGCAAGGCCGTGGGTAAGGATCAGGGCGCCGGCAAGGCGACCCTGGTGTCGATCATGGGCGTGGAAGGCGCTCGCCAGGAGGCCCGCCGAATCGCCGCGCGCGCGGTGGCCGGTCTGGATGCGTACGATTCGAAGGCGGCGGCACTTAGGGAATTGCTGCCTTTTTTGCTGGAGCGGGATGCCTAAAGCGCAATTCGGAAAAGTGCGAAGCGCTTTTCGGTCTGATTGCGCGACAAAACAAAAGCCTAATTCAACTCCGCAATTCAGGGATTGCGGACTTTGCCTTGACCCCCATATTTCGGCCAATATGGCGGGCGACACTAACGCCCCGCGGGGCGCGCGCGTTGAGAGGTCCACGATGTTCAAGGCTTGGATGCGACTTGTTTCCGCTGCGGTCGCCTTGCTGATATTGGCCGTTGCCGTGTCGGCCAGGGCCGAGGCGCCCGATGCCGCCGTGCCGCCGATCCAGACGCTGTGCGACACGCTGATCGACATCATGAAGAATGCCAAGACGCTCGGCATCAAGGGCCGCTACGACAAGCTCAAGCCCGTCATCATGCAGAGCTTCGACCTTCCCGACATGACGCGGCTCGCGGTGGGGCCGAGCTGGGCCACGATGCCGGCGGCGGACCGTGAGGCGCTCCTGTCGGCCTTCGAGCGCTACACCATCGCCAACTACGCCCACGATTTCGACGGCTACGACGGCGAGAAGTTCGTGGTGGCGCCCACGGTCACGGCCCGCGGCGCCGACCGCGTGGTGGACACCAAGCTCGTCACCAAGGACGAGACCTATACCATCGCCTATCGCATGCGGCAGGTGGGCGGCGCCTGGAAGGTGATCGACGTCTATTACAAGAGCGCCATCAGCCAGCTTGCCACGCGGCGCTCCGACTACAGCGCGACGCTGGCCAGCGGCGGTGCCCCGGCGCTGATCAAGAAGATCAACGCGCTGACCGAGCAGCTGATGAAGGGCTGAGGCGGCTCAGATCGTCCGCTGGCCCTTGACGGTGGCGGGCGCGCTTTCCTTCGGCGGCGGCGGACCCAGCAGCGCCGGCAGGAAGAACAGCGTCGTGAACAGCGTCCAACCGAGCGAGAGGATCAGCATTTCGCCCATGCTGGCGGTGCCTGGGTGGCTCGAAATCCACAGCGAGCCGAAGCCCGAAGCCGTCGTCAGCGCGCTGAAGATCACCGCCCGCGTCAGGCTCGACGTCAAGAGGTTCTTGGCGCCGGCCCGCCAGGCCACCACGAAATAGATGTTGAACGCCACTCCGATGCCGAACAGCAGCGGCAGGGCGATGATGTTGGCGAAGTTGAGCTGCAGCCCGATCAGCCCGCAGGTCGCCAGCGTCAGGATCGCCGTCAAGACCAGCGGGATGATGGTCATGAACACGTCGCGCTCGCGCCGCAGCACCAGCGCCAAGAGGATCGAGATCGCGATGAACGACCACACGCCCGCCTCGATGAAGGCGCGCACGATGGTCTGGCCGGATTCCTGGATGGTAATCGGCGTGCCGGTGGCGTTGCCGGTCACCGCCAGAACGTCCTTGGAGAAGCGCTTGAGCGACTTGTTGTCGTTGGCGTTGGTCTTCGGAAACACCTGGATGCGCGCCGTGCCGTTCTTGGCGACCCATTCGGAGATCAGCTCCGGCGGCATGGTCTGGAGGTTGACCGGGCCCGCCTGCAGCGCCTTGCGCAGCTCGTCGAGCAGGGTGTTGAGCCCGGGGATCAGGGCGTTGGCGGCTTCCCGACGCGGTGCGGGCGGCCCCGCCGCCAGAATGTCGAGTGCCGCGGCAAGGCGACGCGCGTCGGCGCGGGCCGCCTTCTCGTCGGCCGGCAGCTTCTTCGGCGGCTTGGCTTTGGCCGCGGCGGCGAGCGCCTTGGCGGCCGCGCGCACGGCGGCGACCGTTTCGGCGTCGCTCGGAGCGGGTTTGACAGCGAGCGGATTGAGCGTGGCGTCGAGCAGGAACGAGGTGTCTTGAATCGTCGCCAGTTTCTTGTCCTGGTCGGGCGGAATGAAGGTGTCGAGCGTCAGCACCTGTCCGACCAGCGGTTGCTTGGCGAGCTTGTCGGCCAGCGCATCCGCGGCCTTGAGGTTGGGCGCCAGGACGTCGATGGTGTTGGGCGAGGTGTCCGGGTCCTTCATCAGGTCGTTCAGCGTCTGCATCGACTCCGTGCGCGGGTCGCGCAGGTCCAATGGATTGAAATCGAAGGTGAGCAGGCGGAACACACTGAGCACCACGATTGCCGCCACGCCCGCGATGGCGCCCCACCAGATCACCCGCCGGCGGTTGGCGATCAGGTAGCGGTCGACCGGTGCGAAGAAGGCAAAGCCGACGCGCTCGGCCTCGCCCGGCGGCTTCACCATCATGATCAGCGACGGCAGGAAGGTGATGGCCAGGATGAAGGCCACGATCATGCCGATGCCGGCGATCAGCCCCAGCTCGGCCACGCCGACATAGGCGGTCGGCAGGAACGAGAAGAACCCGGCCGCGGTCGCCGCCGCCGCCAGCGCCAGGGGAACTCCGACGCCGCGTCCGGCGCAGGTCAGCGCCTTGACGAGATCGCCCACGGCATGGCGCTCGGCGCGGTACCGCACCGAGAACTGGATGGCGAAATCGACGCCCAGGCCGACGAACAGCGCGATGAAGGCGATCGAGATGATGTTGAAGACGTGGATGAAGAACAGGCCCACCGCCGTCGTCACCAACAGGCCCGTGCCCAGCGTGACCAAGATGCAGAAGATGATGCGGATCGAACGCACGGCCAGCCACAGCGACAGCGTCACAGCCAGGAACATGGCGATGCCCATGATGTCGGCGCGTTGCTTGAGCGAGCCGAATTCCTCGTCCGACAGCGGCACCGGGCCGGTGAGCCGCACGCGCACGCCGGTTTCAGGCGTCAGATTCAGCGCCTTGGCGGCGTTGCGGATCGCCTGTTCGGCGTCGGCGCCCGGCATGATGTCGTTGTAGTTGAGGGTGGGCTGGACCTCGACGAAGGTGCGCGGCCGCGTGAACGAGCATTCCTGCCCCGAGGGCTCGCTGGCGAACAGTTCGCGCCAGTTGAGCGTGGCCTTGCGGCCGGCATTGGTTTTCTCGACCGTGGCGGCGATGGCGGTCATTGGCGCGTCGATCTGGGAGAGCTTCGCCTCGCCCCGCGCCACGCCCGTGAGTGCGGTGGAAAGGCTGTCCATCACGCCCCTGAGCGAGGGATCGCTGGCCAGCGCGCCAAGGAAGGGCTCGGCCTGGACCAGCTTGTCCATCATGTCCTTGACGCAGCTTTCCGGCAGGAACACCAGGCCGTTCTTCTCGAAGAAGGGTCCGCCGTCGGGTCGGCGCACGGCCGGGAACTGCTTGGGGTTGGCGGCCAGCTTGTCCATCAGCGCGTCGGCGGCGGCGTTGGCACGCTCGGCGGTGATGCCGTCGATGACGACGAGGATGAGGTTGTTGCGCTGTGGAAACAGCTTGTCGAACCGCGCCATGGTCTTGCGCCAAGGCAGGTCCGGCGAGATCAGCGTGCTCGAATCGGTGTTCATCGCGAAATGCGTGGCGGTGTAGAAGAAGCTGCCCAGGGCGGCGGCGAAACCGGCCGCGACGACGGCGCGCGCATGGCGGCAGCACAACGCAACGATCTTTTCGACGATCCACATCGCGGATCTTTCCCGGTGTGACGGAACGGAGAGGGTTCTACTTCGTTAAGGTCTCGGGCGCGAGCGTGCTGTTCTGAATAGCCGAATCGCGCTTCTGAAGGTAGATGCTGCGCACCGCCGCATAATAGTCGATGCTGGTGCGCTCGACATCTTGCAAAGCGCTAATGCTTCGCGAACGCTGATCGACGGTCTTGATCAGGTTCGTACCCAGGGAAACATAGTACTTGCCCCGGTAGGCGACGTAGCCCAGGGGGTTGAAATAGTGGTCGACCAGGATCTTGCCGGCCGCGTCGCGCGGTAAGGTTGATCCGAGCAGCGGCAGCACGAGATACGGGCCGGCCGGCACGCCGTAGACCGCCAGCGTCTGGCCGAAGTCCTCGTCGTTTTCGGGGCAGCCCCATCCCGTCGCCGGGTCCATCCAGCCGAGCACGCCGACCGTGGTGTTCACGCCGAGGCGGCAGACGGAATAACCGGCCTGCGTGAAATCGGCCTGCAAAAGGTCGTTGGCGAAGGTGACCGGCAGCGTGAGATTGGAGAAAAAGTTGTGCACGCCGTCGCGCACGTCGTCCGGCAGCGACGACTTGTAGTAGCTCGCGGCCGGCAGGGCCGCATGCTTGTCGATCGAATGATTGAAAGCGAAAATCTGGCGGTTGACGGGCTCGAACGGGTCGTACACGCCTGAGTCGTTTTGACTCGCGCAGCCGGTCAGCAGAAGGCAGACGACGATCCACGCCCTCATAGCCGGCAACCACCCCAAGAGCATATGCGCCGTGTTTACGTTACAGAGAGTCGCAGGCAAGAGTCCACGCGACTCTGCCGCAAAAAAGGACTCCCTGACGCCCCGGGCAGTTTCACGGAACGCTGCGGACGCCGGCCGATGCGCGATGCGCCGACGGGCACGAACGCACGTTGTCCGCCCGCAAGCGGGTGCCCCGGCCGGGCTGGGAAAGTGCGTCCAAACAGGCTCCGAACGAATGGACCGGTTGCCGCCGCGGCGGGCGCGCATCCGCCAGATCGTCTGTAAACGGATCATGTGCCGGGGGCCGGAGCGGGCCGTGAACCATTTGGGCGGAACCGTGGCACCGGTAGAGGGCGGCAGTGCGTTGTTGCCGCACCTTCGCGGGTCCGACACTAGAATCGGTGTGTCGGGGCGCCAAATCACCAAATATGGAATCCTGACGCATCTGGCTCGCACTCAAAAGAATCGGTCGTTGTTGCTGCGAAGTCACGGAAAAACCAAGGAATCCTTTGAGATTCCGGCCTACGATCTGGTAAAATTCACACGGTTCCGAGGGAGTGTGAGGGCACAAGGTGTCATGTCGGGCCGGTTGAACCGCGCGCTATTGGGCGCCGCGGGCGTTGCCGTCATCTGGGCGGCCGCCGCGACGGCAAGCGCGGCTGCGCCCAACGGCCTCAGCGTGCCGGAACCTCGCCTGGCCGGCGCGTTTACGCTCGACATTCCCGTCGTGATCCCGGCTTCGACCTCCGGACCGCAGGACCTGCTGCGCAATCCGCTGGAAGAGATTTCCGCAAAGATCGATCTGGGCGACGGCGTCGCGCTCGAAAGCGGGGTCAACGTCGACGTCGAGAGCGCGCTCAATCACTATGCGCCATCCGCTTATGACGGGCTGTTCTATTCCTCGGCTGCGCTGGGCTCGCCCTATCTGTCGTTGTCGAGCGGGGGCGCTTGGCTCGCCTTCAGCATCGAGTCGTTGAACGGCCTCAGCTTCACCGTCGGGCATGCTTCGTCGGCGCCCGGGCTCAATCCCTATCTGGTGACGCCGCGGTCGGCCTATGCCGCGATGACCGGCACGCTGCCCTACGATGCGCGCAGCACGGATTCGGTGCTGGCGGGCATGAGCTGGGACTTCGCAAAGTGGGGCGGGCTCAGCCTGACCGCCGCGCAAACCACCGAGCGCGGCGGCGCCTTCGCTCTCGGCAATCCAGCCATCAACCGGGCACGCACCCAGGCGCTGGGCGTCACCGCGCATGTCCGCCTTGGCAGTACCTGGGTGACGACGGCAACCTACAGCGAGGGCTTGACCGAGCTCGACCTGAAGCCAAGCGCGTTCGGCCCCGACCCCAAGCTGTACACGCAGTCCTACGGCGTGGCCGTGGCCAAGAACAGCGTGTTTTCGAAGCACGACGCGCTCGGCGTCGCCTTCGCGCGGCCGGCCGGCAACTACCAGCCGTTCACCACCGACACCTCGAACGAGCTGCAGTTCTTCGGCCGCGACAAGCTGCTGGGGACGGCGCAGGAAACCGATTTCGAGCTCGGCTACAAGACCGAGTTCCTGGGCGATTCCGTGGCGCTGCAGGCCAATGCGGCCTATCAAATGAATTTCGGCGGCCAGACCGGCAACAACGCCGTCTCGCTGCTCAGCCGCGCCAAGATCAAGTTCTGACGATCCAATGCGTCATCCTGAGGTGCCCGCGCACCTGCTTCGAGGCGTGGCCGTTCGTGCAGCATAGGCTAATCGGGCTTTTTCGAGCACCGCCCCGCACCTCACCATGACGGCCGTGGGCCTCGAAGGGGCGGTTGCGGGCGCGCAAGCGCTTCGCTACAAGGCGCCGACCTCACCACATGCCTGAAAGGAACAGCCGATGGCCGGCCCGCAGTTCGTTTTCTACATGAGGGGCATCTCATAAGCCGTTGATATGACGCCATAATTTCTGCCAGAATCCACCTACACAGATGGTACACAGGTGCGGAACGCCAGGGTTTTCGGCGCGTTTCCTACACAGGTTCTGCACAGATTGGACGGCGGGCATCGGCAATGGCTTTCCTCAACGAGCTGCAAAAGCTGAAGCCCGGATTGGTGATCTTCCGGCGCGGGGATGTGCAGCATCGGGGCTGGTATTGCCGCGTGCGATTGCCGACCTCTGATCGCTACAAGACCATCTCGCTCAAAACCACCGACGTTGAAACCGCCAGGGAACGCGCCTTCGACCACGATTCCGATGTGCGCTTCCGGCTCAAGCACGAAGTGCCGCTGTTCAATCGGCCGTTCAGTCAGATCGCCAACGAGTTTTCAGCGTTGCAACGCCAGCGCTGGGAGGCCGGCGAAATCACCAAACATCGCTACCACGTCATCGAGTCCCATGTGCGCACCCAGTTGAACCGTTACGTTGGTTCGAGCCAGATCAACCTCATCGGCGAGGATCGCTGGAAGGAATATCCGGTCTGGCGCCAGGCGAACGGCAAGGGCCGCGGGGGCGGACGGGTCAGCGCCGGCACGATCCGCGAAGAGATGGGCACCTTCCGTGCTGTGATGGCCTATGCCGTCACTAAGCGCTACATCCGGGAAAGCCAGGTCCCCAAAGGCCGGCTGCCGCTCGCCAAAGAACGCCGCGAGGAGTTCACGCCCCAGGAATATCGGAAGCTCCACACTTTCGCGCGTCCCTGGGTAAAGCAGGCGACCAACTCGCACAGTCGCTACTACCGGACGGTCGTTTATAATTTTGTGCTTATCATGTGCAACACCGGCATGCGCCCATCCGAAGCGCGGAATCTGCGCTGGCGCGACATCGAGCAGAAGACCCATCGCGACGGGCAGAGATTTGTCGTCCTCCATGTGCGTGGCAAGAAGAAGTTCCGCAGTCTGGTGGCGGCGGAAAGTGTGGGCGAGTATCTCGAGCGGATCCGGCAGGTCAGCTTGGCGACCAAGCCCGATGATGCGGTCTTCACCAACCACGCCGGCAAGCCCACCAAGTCGCTCTATTACGATCTCGTTGTGACGCTGTTGACGGACGCCGGCTTGCTCACGAGTTCGTCGGGCAAGCGCCGGAGCATCTATTGCTTCCGGCACACCTATGCGACCTTCCGGCTGACGGAAGGTGTCGACGTGTACTTCCTGGCCCAGCAGATGGGCACATCCGTCCAGATGATCGAAATGCACTACGGGCACATCGCGCCAGTCAAAAATGCCGAGCGCATTCTGATGGGACTGCCGGGTTGGACTTCGGTACCGGCCGAGACCACCGGACCAGCGAAAAGCGCAGGCGTGCACGCCGGAGCCGCTGGTCCAAAGCCAAAGAAAAATGGCGCGCCCGGCCGGCGCGCCGCCATGTCATCCGCCCCCTGAGCGCCGAGTTCGGCGCGGGGCGGGAAGTCTTTCCGAGGGGACGTCGTTCCACCCCAGGATGGCGAGTTCGTCATTCTGCGTGTTCAATTCAGAATCAAGCGCCCGCTAGGACACGTCAACTTGGTTCTGGCCCCAGCACCAATCTCGTATTCCCGAACGGTGCGGCTATAGCCTTGATTTTCCGCGCATATTGGATTTGGACGACTGCGCAATAAAGTGCTATACATTGAACCATGAGTTATATATGGTATCATATATAGGTCTTAACAATGCGCTCTGCAGTCGTAGATACCTTACCCCCAAAGGTCAAGAAATCGCTCCGGGCTTTGGGGAGCGATATTGCCGTCGCACGCCGCAAACGCGCCCTCACCGTCGCGATGATGCTCGAACGCACGGGAGTATCCAAAAACACCTATTTGAAGGTCGAAAAAGGCGATCCGACCGTAACGCTGGGTATTTATGCCATGGCGCTCTTCGTCCTCGGCTATCCGGACATGTTCGGCAAGCTGATCGATCCCAGCCGCGATGAGATTGGACTGTCACTCGATGAAGAACGCTTGCCCAAACGCGTGCGTCCCAAGAAAGGGCGGGCGTTCACATGAAGCGGTCGATCCGTGTCTTTCTGGGCAATGACGCTCGTCTTGTCGGCACCCTTCGCTTTGACGCACAAGGAACGCGCGAAAGTGCTGCCTTCGAATATGACGCCGCTTGGCTTGCATCCGGTGATCATTTTGCCATCGAGCCCGGCCTGCCGCTTGTCACCGGCCCGCAATTTCATCGCAAACTGCACAGCGGTTCGGTGTTCCATGCCGTGATTGCCGATACCGAACCGGATGGCTGGGGGCGCCGCGTCATTCTTCGCGATCACGCCAAACTTCGCCAGCAGGCGCGGCTTCAAGGTGAAAAGGTCGAACCTGCTCATCTCAACGCTCTCGATTTCCTGCTCGCCGTCGATGATTCAAGCCGTGTTGGTGCTCTGCGCTTCCAAGATGAAGAGGGCATCTTCCAACGCGCCCAACAGGAAGGGCGAAGGACCGCCCCTCCACTCATCGAACTCAGCCATCTTCTTGCGGCCACGCGCGCCGTCGAGAGCAACAGCGAGACGGCCGACGACCTTGCCTATCTGCGTGGCAAGGGGACATCGCTCGGCGGTCTCAGGCCCAAATGCACCGTTATCGATGATGATGGCCAACTTGCAATCGGCAAGTTCCCGAGCATCACCGACGAGCGAGCGGTCACCAAAGGCGAGGTGCTCGCGCTGCGCCTGGCGCGCGCTGCGCGCATCCGAGCAGCCGACACGCGCCTCATTGACAGCGACGGCATTCCGGTTGCTCTGGTTCGGCGGTTCGATCGCAACACGGCCGGCGAACGCGCCATGTATATATCCGCCGCGACGATGCTCGGCGTAGAACGCACAGATCCCGAGGAACACGCCTATACCGAAATCGTGGATGCCATTCGTATCCACGGAGCCGAAGTCCAGGCCGATATCGACGAACTCTGGCGCCGGATGGCGTTCTCGATCCTGATCACCAATCTCGATGATCATCTCCTCAATCACGGTTTTCTTTATGACGGGCAAGGCCAGTGGAGGCTTTCTCCTGCGTTCGACATCAATCCGGCGCCCGAACGGCTGCGCGAACTCAAGACTTGGATATCCGAGGAGGCAGGACCCGAGGCTACTATCGAAAACCTCATGTCGGCGATCCGGTATTTTCGGATTCCGCTCAAACGCGCGAAGGAAATCCTGGGCGAGGTCGAGCACGCGGTTTCGGCTTGGCGGGAGGAGGGACGCGCGCTTGGAATGAGTGAAGTCGAGCTGGCGCAATTTGCGGATACCTTCGAGCACGCGGAGCGCGAGGCCGCGCGTCGGCAGTCGCGGTAAGGTTGGGGTAAATACTGAGATTTTCGGACGGATGATCCATTTGAGTCGAAGCAGTAAGGAGCTGATTTTCCATCACCAACGCGAATGATATTCTGGAAAAGATCGCCGACCTGAAGCGCCGGCTCGCGGTGCTGGACCGCGAGCGCTCCGAGCTTATGGAAGAACTCGGCGCGTTGGAGCGGACGCCGGCCGAGGCGCCGCCGAAACCACCGGTGATACCAGATGCACCGGTGACAATGGCGTCGCCGACGACAGCGAAGATCGCGCTGTTTCGAAGCTTGTTTCGAGGACGTGAAGACGTCTTTCCGCGCCGTTGGGAGAACCTGAAAACGGGAAAGACTGGCTACGCTCCGGTCTGCCGCAATGAGTGGATACGAGGCGTGTGCGGAAAGCCGCACGTCAGGTGCGGCGAATGTCCGAACCAGGCTTTCATCCCTGTCAGCGACACTGAGATCCATGACCATCTTACAGGACAGTCCGAAAGGGCGTCGGAAGACTTCACAATCGGTATTTATCCGATGTTGCCAGACACGACCTGCCGGTTTCTGGCGGCTGATTTCGACAAGGCGACGTGGATGGCGGATGTTGCCGCCTTCCGCGACACTGCGAGAGCCAAGGGAGTTCCCGTCGCCATCGAACGATCACGCTCCGGCAACGGGGCGCATGCATGGATCTTCTTCACGGATCCGGTACCGGTCGCCGAGGCGCGCCGCCTTGGTGCACTCCTGATCACCGCGACGATGGAACGCCATCCCGATCTCGGTTTCGACTCCTATGACCGGTTGTTTCCCAGCCAGGACACGATGCCGACGGGAGGCTTCGGCAATCTGATTGCACTGCCGCTGCAGAAGCGGCCCCGCGAACAAGGCAACAGTCTCTTCGTCGATGATGCATTTTGTGCCTATGAGGATCAGTGGGCGTTTCTGTCGACGGTTCGGCGTCTGTCGCACGCCGAATTGGAAGCGATCGTGGCGGAGGCCAGCGCTGGTGGCCAGATCCTCGGCGTCCGGCTTCCGGTCACAGACGATGACGCACTTGAGCCTTGGGCGATACCTCCCTCCCGCCACCACAAGGAACTGCTCATCGCAGGCGATCGTCCTGCTCAGGTGGACATCACTCTTGGCAACCACGTCTATATCAGCCGGTCGGAACTGCCGCCGGCGTTGGTGAACCGCCTCGTGCGGCTGGCCGCCTTCCAGAACCCCGAGTTTTATGCGGCACAAGCCATGCGCCTGCCCACCTTCGAAAAACCGCGTGTCATCTCTTGTGCCGAGCTGTTCCCTCAACACATCGCCCTTCCACGGGGATGCGTCGACGATGTTTTAAGCCTGTTCGCTGATCTTGGCGTTGCAGTTCATGTGAGCGATGAGCGTCAGGAAGGTCAACGTCTTGGCGTGGAATTCCGGGGCGCGTTAACGCTGGAACAGGGGAAGGCAGCTCGAGCTCTTCTCCAGTACGAAACCGGGGTTTTGGCAGCAGCCACAGGCTTTGGCAAAACCGTCGTGGCGGCCAAGATCATCGCAGCACGCGATCGGAACACGCTTGTTCTCGTTCACCGCCGGCAGCTCCTCGACCAGTGGTTGGCGCGTCTGCAGACCTTTCTGGACGTCGCGCCGGACAAGATCGGTGTCATTCACGGCGGCAAGAAGAAGCCGACCGGCGTCATCGACATTGCCTTGATGCAAAGCTTGGTGCGCGGGGGCACTGTTTCGGATATGGTTGCCGAGTACGGCCATATGGTGGTCGACGAGTGTCACCATTTGTCTGCCGTGAGCTTCGAGGCCATCGCACGCCAGGCCAAAGCCAAGTGTGTGCTCGGCCTATCCGCCACGGTGACACGCAAGGATGGTCACCACCCGATCATCTTCATGCAATGTGGACCGGTTCGTTATCACGTCAGCGCCAGGAAGCAGGCAGCGGAACGTCCCTTCGATCACAAAGTCGTTCTCCGTCGCACGGGGTTTCGCCTGACGCGAAAGGACTCTGACGAGAAGCTTCCAATCCAGAATGTCTATAGGCAGCTCGCCCGGGATCCGGCTCGGAACGATCTGATCTTCGATGACATTCTCTCAGCACTTGAACTGGGCCGCTCCCCGGTCGTCATCACCGAACGTAAGGACCACCTCGACCTGTTGGCCCAACGTCTTTCGAAATTTGCCAAGAACGTGATCGTGCTGCGGGGCGGGATGGGGGTGCGGCAGTCACGGGCGGCAAGCGATGCGCTTGCGACAATTCCGGACACCCAGGAGCGCTTGCTGCTGGCGACAGGGCGCTATCTCGGCGAAGGGTTTGACGACGCCCGGCTCGACACGCTGTTTCTCACCATGCCGGTGTCGTGGCGAGGCACGCTCGCCCAATATGCCGGCCGACTCCATCGCTTGCATGCGGCCAAGCGTGACGTTGTGATTTACGACTATGTCGACGAAAACGAACCCACACTGGCCAAGATGGCGGCTAAACGCGAGGTTGGGTACCGGGGTTTGGGCTACCGCGTGGTCGACAGCGCCGAGCTCGGATTCTGACGGGGAGCATTTGGTCGCGCCCGGCACGAACCCAGAATGCTGTGGGAAATTGCGGCAGTCCGTTGACCGCCGATCGCCCGCCGTGTTCGCTCGGGAAGCCGTCATTCTTGCTTGAGGAGCCAATGTCCGGCGAGGCCCGACTTCGTGAAAAGCTGCGCAAGATCGAGGCGCTGTTCGCCGGGGCCGGGACGGCAGGGGAGCGCTTGGCGGCAGAAGCGGCCTTGCAGCGTGTGCGCGCCAAGCTCGCCGAACTAGGCCACCAGGATCCGGCGGTCGAGATGCAGTTCTCCCTGGTCGATCAATGGTCACGGCTCTTGTTCGTGGCGCTCTGCCGCCGCTACGGGCTCAGGCCTTATCGTTATCCCCGACAGCGTCACACGACGGTCATGGTGCGTGCCCCACGCCGCTTCGTGGAACAAGTGCTATGGCGCGAGTTTATCGATCTCGACGCTGAGCTGCAGGCCTACCTTCACGAAGTGACGCAAACGCTCATTCGCGAGGCGGTACACAAAGATGCCAGCGAAGCGGCGGAGCTTGTGGAAGCGTTGCCACCTGCAAATCGGCATCTATGACTGGACCGCTCCGCGAGCGATCTTAAGGGGAAGGCGTGCCGTTCAGGGGCCAGTTGCGGCCTCCCGCATTAACCCGCTCGTCCTCACCACTCGTCGTCCGTCTCCCTAAGGATGTGGCGATAACCGTGCTCCGTCATCCACCGCGCCCGCGCCATGTGCGTGTCGTACCGCCGGCGAGCGCGCGTGGGTTCCAGGTCGGGATCGATCTTCAGAAGAATCCGCGCCACCTCGCGCCAGTCCGCATCCACCGCCGCCGCATCCAACATGCGCACATAGACCACAAACAACGTGTAATCGTAATCGGTCAGTCCCTCCTTGGTCGGGGCGGTATCCGCGATCAAGGGATCAAGACTTGGTCTCGGGCGTCGCGGCATGAATGCCTCTGTTTTCGCTGTCGTCCTGGGTCGCGGCTCGATCTGAATTGTCGCGCGCCGCGCAAGCCGTGCCTGGCGCCAAGGCGCCAAATCGCGCGGACGTACGCCAGACCGGCGGGTGTGCCGAGTGTCGGCACCACCGTAGGTGACTATAAAGTGTCGCGCCCACATCTGGATACGCTCATCCGTGGCGTGAAAGTTGGCGATACGGAAGGAAACGATGAGGCGTAAAGAGTTACGAGCCGAGCGCATTGCCGGTACACGCACTTCCTCCTGACGATCCGCAGTTGCCTTAAGCGGAACTGGCACGAGGAATTTGACGCAAAGGATCGACGACCCCTTTCATCCGCGAAAGTTCCAACCCGCCCGCAATTCTGTCAGACGCTGACGTGCATCCCGCAGGGAATTTGCAGTCGCCGGGTGCGGCGTTCTGATAACGGACGACGTCCTCCAATGCTGATTGGCCCACCGTGTCCGAACTCTTTCCGGCGACCACGAGGCCGTTCCCCGAAGAATGATTGCTGCTCGTTTGGGCACACGGTCAATCAAACGCGGTGATCACTGCGTCGGACTTCAAAGGCCATCGCTGCGCGATGACTTCTTTGTTGGCCTGACCCGTCGCGCGGGGATGGGCGGCGCTCCCTTCTAGGCCCGCTGCGGCGGGTCGCAAGCCGCGTTCCGCGGCTCCTCCTCTTCGTTTCGGCCCTTCGGGTGCGGCCCGCCTCCTTCAGCGGGCCTCTCCGGTCGTTTCTCGCCGCCCACCCCCGCTTACGGGATCAGGTGCGCGAGATTTGGGACCGAGCCGGAGGCACCAGATGCGCCAAAACCCCCAACAGCCCGCCAGCGGCACTGCCGCTCCTCACATCGACACAAGGCCGTCACTGTACCAAGACGTCACCGACCGCATCGTGCGCGAGTTGGAGCAGGGCTCAGTTCCATGGGTGAAACCGTGGAATGCGTCGGGTTGTGTGCTGGGTATGCCGCGCAGCGCGGCCACGCGGCGCTGCTATTCCGGCATCAATGTCCTGATCCTTTGGGATGCCGTGATCCGGCGCGGGTTTGCGGCACAGGAGTGGCTCACTTTCCGCCAAGCCTTGCGCCTTGGCGGGCACGTCAAGCAGGGCGAGCGCGGCACCGCCGTCTGCTACGCCGACCGCTTCATTCCCAAGGCTGAACGCGAGCGGGCAGCGCAGGATGGCGACGAACCCTCTACCGTTCCGTTCTTGAAGCGCTTCATCGTCTTCAATCTCGAGCAGTGCCAGAACTTGCCCGCGCATATGACCGCGGCTGTCGAAACAGCATCCGCTGATCCGCTGTTTGCCGCCGCTCACGCGCTTATCGCGGCGACTGGGGCCGTGATCCGCGAGGGCGGAAGCGAAGCCTGCTATCAGCCGGACGCCGATGTCATTCGGCTGCCGCCGCGTGCATGCTTTTTGAGCGAAGCCGATTATCTGTGTACCGCCTACCACGAATTGGGCCACTGGAGTGCGCCTCGTCTTAACCGCGACCTGCGTCACCGCTTCGGTTCGTCCGCGTATTGCAGGGAAGAACTGATTGCGGAACTGACGAGCGCCTTTCTCTGCGCGCATCTCGGCATCGCGCCGCAGGTGCGCCACGCCGATTACCTCTCGCACTGGGTTATCCTGTTGAGAGACGATCCGCGCGCCATCTTCCACGCGGCGAGCCAAGCCAGCAAAGCCAGCGATTTTCTCCTCGCCTTCCAGAACAGAAGCGAGGCCGCAATTCCGACCGCGCAAGCGGCGGAATAGGTGCATTCCGCGCCGCCCGGCCTCGTGCGCAATGCCCCCCGCGAGGCCGGTTCACTACCACCCCGGAGTAACCCCAATGGAACTTTCTCACATCGAATTCGGGAAGCTCAAAATCTCCAAGACCAATATGCGCTATCGCGATCCGCCGCCCGATGTGGCGGATATCCTGCCGTCGATCCGCGCCAAGGGCGTTCTCGAACCGCTCTTGGTGCGCCCCGAAGACGGCAAATTCGGCGTCGTCGCCGGACGGCGGCGCTATTTCTCACTCAAGGCGATCAAAGAGGAAGCGGGCGAGGTCGAGGCCCCGCCTTGCGCCATCATGGCTGAAGGCGACGATGCCGAGGCCATCGAAGCCTCACTGCTGGAAAACGTCGCCCGCCGCGATCCTTCCCCCGTTCGGGAGTGGGAGACGTTTGTCCGCCTCATCACCGAAGGACGCACCATCGACGGCATTGCCGCCACCTTCGGCCTTACCACCACCCAGGTGCGCCAGCGCCTCGCGCTCGGCAACCTGCTGCCCAAAATCCGCGAGGTTTACCGGGCCGAAGAGATTGACGACGAAACCGTGCGCCATCTGACCTTGGCTTCGCCCGCGCAGCAGCGGAAATGGCTGCGCCTCTACAGCGATCCGCAGCAATACGCCCCGCGCGCCTATCAGTTGAAGCAATGGCTGTTATGTCGAGCTCGACATAACAACCATTATGCCGAGCGCGTAATTATGCCGAGCATCGCGTACCCATCGACCTCAGGTCGCGAATTTGGGTGCAGGACGCTCGGCATAATATTGGTTGCTTAGAACATCAGGTGCTGTTGCCTGCAATGGCAAGCATGGCGAGCAACTTGTCCGAGGGAGGTTTGAATCGCCCGGCCTTCACACCTGGCGGTGCGTGCGCGGCGAGGATCGCTAGCTTCTCGACCGGATCAGCGCGCAAGTAGACCTCTGTGCTTTGCAGAGTGGCGTGACCCAGCCATAGCGAGACCTTCCGAATATCGCCCGTCGCCGCCAAGGTATGTGTGGCGCAGCTGTGACGCAGGACGTGCGGCGTTACCCGCTTCGAGAGCAGGGATGGACATGTTAGTGCAGCCAGACGCACGTGCTTTGCGAGCATCAGTGCTAATCCGTCACGGCTAAGTGGCGCGCCGAGCCGATTGAGAAACAAGGTCGGCTCGGTCGTGGTGCCGCGAGCACCAAGCCAGCCTCGTAACGCTTGTTGCGTCTCGCGCCATAAGGGCAGGACGCGCTCGCGGCGTCCCTTCCCGTGAATACGAACCGTCGCCAGCGAGCCGGGAAGGAATGCGGTCATCTGTAGGGCAAGAAGCTCTGATGCTCGCAGCCCGCACGCGTAAGCCATGTGAAGCATCGCTCGATCACGTAAACCGCAATAACTGTGGCCATCAGGTGCGGCGAGCAGCGCCCTGACTTCATCCTCCGTCAGGGCATCAACGAGCCGCATCTCGGTGCGCTTGCGTGGCAGTGCGTGGATGCGCAGCACCTGATCGAGGCAAGCAGGAACCTTGTACTCGATGTATCGGAAGAAGGATCGAACCGCAGCAAGACGGGCGTTGCGGGTGGGGACGCTGTTCTGCCGGTCTGCCTCTATATGATCCAGAAAGGCCAGGACAAGATCGGGATCCAGATCTTCGACCTGGAGATCGATCGGTCGGCGTCGTCGCTGTTTGGCAGCGAACCGGACCAGCAGGGTAAAGCTGTGGGCATAGGTCGCGACCGTGTGAGTGCTGGCGTTGCGATGCCGTGGCAGGTGATCAACGAGATAATCGGTGAGATGTGGAGCGAGCGCGGTCATCGGGCACCGCCCAGGAAACGATCCTCGTTGGCCGCGGCGATGGTGCGCATTAAGACCGGGGTGGCTTCGAGATACCAATAGGTATGCTCGATGTGGCTGTGCCCCAGATAGTCGCGAAGGGCTGCCGTATGGCGGCGCACCGCGTCGTAATCGTGTGCGCAGGCTTCGAGCGAACGGACGGCAAAACTATGCCGAAGGTCATGCAACCGTGGACCTGGTGTGCCAACCGGACCACGAATGCCAAGCTGGCGAGCCAGCCGAACGAACACTTTATGAGCGGTCGACTTATCCGGCGCCCGGCCCGTTCGAAGAATGAACAGATCATCGCTGACAGAAAATGCGCGGTTGCGCCGGTGGAGATACGCCTCAACTGCCTCTCGTGTTGTTGATTGGATCGGCAACAGTCGGCTGCCACCGCCTTTGCTTCGGCGAACGAGCAATCCATCGCGGGTGAGATCGGACCGTTGTAGGGCGAGCGCTTCTGACACCCGCATGCCGGTTACGGCCAGTAGGCCGAAGAGACAGTGAAATGTGTAGGGCTTGATCGTCCTGTTCGGCAGGGTCAGTGCGGCCGACATGATCGCCGCTATCTGCTCCGGTTGGAGCAAGTGCGGTGCCGGCCTTGGGCGTCGGCGGCGCCCGAATGCGCCGATAGGCGGCGCAGCGTGACCAGGATCTTCTGCCCGCAGAAACATGGAGAAACGGCGCAGCAGATTGTACTTGGTGCGAGCGCGTTCGGGCGAGCATGCCTGGCCACACCACTCACGGATCCGATCGATGGTGACATGGCTATCGCCGAGTTTGTCGGCATAGCGTGCGAACAGTATGAGGGTGTGTTCGCCCTCTTCGAACCCGACGCCAAGCTTGTGGCGGTAGTCGACGTAGCGCTCAACGTGGTGGATCAGCATGAGGCACCTCCGATCCAAGGCTGCGTCACCTCACCCAACATGTTGAGATCGACCTTCGCATAGATGGCGGTCGTATCCGGCTTCGCATGTCTCAAGACCGTGCCGATCGCCTCCAACGTGGAGCCTTCGCGCAGCATCGAGGTGGCGAGCGAGTGACGGAAGACGTGTGATCCAGATGGAGTGCCGGTTAGGCCGGCACGTTCGACCGCCTTCTTGACAATCCAACAGATAATGCTGGGGCCGGCGAGCCGTCGATATGGTGCTTTGAGGCACAGGAAAAGATGATTGTCTGCGACGGTCGGTCGAACATGTTCGATATACGCAAGGATCGCCTCCCCGGCATCCTGGGGAAGCGGCAGGCGCGCAGTTTTGGCAGACTTGCCGGATACACGGATCGTGCCCCGAGCCCAATCGATGTCGTCGAGTTGCATCCCCACGACATCGCTGGCGCGCAGTCCAAGCCGAGCTAATAATAGGATCATTGCTCTGTCGCGAAGGCCGGTGCGCGTGGATGTATCGCATGCCGCGATAATCTGTTCGATGGATGCGCGATCGATGTAATGAGGGACCCGCTTGGCAGGTCTTTTTGGCGCTACGCCAAGTGCGGCTAGCCGGTCGGGAGGGCACTCGCCTCTAGCGATCAAGAACCGAACGAATGAGCGCAAGGTACTTACCGTTTGATTGATAGAGCCTTGCGAACGACTCGGATCCTGATCGAGCAGGATCGAACGCAGGGCTTCAGCCGAGCACGTTACGCCTTCGCCACAGATCCTGCCGTACCACCGTTTGACCTCCCTTAGGCTCTGCTTGATCGTGCTGGGTGGAAGAGCGCGAGCAGTGGCTAGCCAATGGCAATAGGCCGTCAGCCGCTCATCCAGGTTGAGCTTGTCCGGCGGAAGAGAGATAACTCCTTGGCCCACGAGATACGTGAGAAACCTAACGGCGTTCCGGCGCCGAATGGCCACGTAGCGGCAACCGCCCAACGAGCGTGGACATGAACAATCATGATGGGCGAACCGCTCGATGACATCGCGGTCTATTTGACCCCAATCAGCGTTGCCGCTCACCCAATACGTGAAATGCCGCGCGTCAAATGCTATGCGCGCAACGACGTTGACTGCGTATCCTTGAGCTCGTTGGGCGGCGGCGTAGGGAAATAGATGCAGCGCGATATCATGCTGTCTGGCAGATGGTATGGCTCCCCGCTGTTCGAGAAAATGCACGAACATCCGCACGTTGGGCATATAAGTCCGATCGCGATTAGGCTGGGCCGAGTATCGAGGGCAGCGACATCGATGCTTGGCAAACCGTTCCAACACCGCATTGTTGACGTCAACCAATGCGATCTTGTGGAGCTTCAGCCAGCATAGCAGATGCCGCGCAGCAATGCCGTGGCGGCGGTTCGAGCTGTTGGCGTATGGCGCCTCGAACTCCGCGACAAGCTCGTCGGACGATATCGACGTAGCTACATTGAGCGGTTTGTAATCGAACAACGATGTGGTCGGCATATATCCTCCTCGGGTTGTGGAGGACAAGATAATGCTGACCGCGCTGCCCGATGGCCGTGGGGAAAGAGCGCTCTGCTACAGCCTGATCGGCATAATCAGGTGATCGGCATAATGGCTGTTATGTCGAGCTCGACATAACAACCATTGCTTCAACTGGTAGCCACGCGGGGCGTATTGCTGCGGGTCGCTGAACAGGCGCAACCATTTGCGCTGTTGCGCGGGCGATGCCAGCGTCAGATGCCGCGCGGTTTCGTCGTCAATCTCCTCGGCGCGGTAGGCTTCGCGGATTCTCGGCAAGAGATTGCCGAGCGCCAGGCGCTGCTTGACCTGCGTGGCGGTCATGCCGAAGGTCGCCCCGATGCCGTCCACGGTGCGGCCCTCCTTGATCAGCCGCACGAAAGTCTCGTATTCACGCATGGGGTCGGGATCGCGCCGGGCGACGTTCTCCAGCAGCGAGGCTTCGATGGCTTCGGCGTCGTCGCCTTCCGCCATGATGGCGCAAGGCGGCGGCTCGACCTCGCCCAATTCCTGCTTGATGTCCTTGAGGGCGAGGTAGCGCCGCCGACCGGCTACCACGCCGTACTTGCCGTCCTCGGGACGCACCAGCAGTGGTTCCAGCACGCCCTTGGCGCGGATCGAGGGCAGGATATCCGACACGTCGGGTGGCGGATCGCGATAGCGCATGTTGGTCTTGGAGATTTTGAGTTTCGAGAATTCCAGATGAGCCAATTCCATGGTCGATACGCCTGGATCAGGGAGTGAACCGGCCTCGCGGGAGGCACTGCACGCGAGGCCGGTGCGGCGCGGGATTGCGCCTATTCCGCCGCCTCTGCGGCCGGAATTGCGGCCTCGCCCTGCGTCTGGAAGGCGAGAAGAAAATCGGATGCTTTGCTGGCTTGGCTTGCCGCATGGAAGATGGCGCGCGGATCATCCTTTAAGAGGTCGAGCCAATGGGCCAAGTAATCGGCATGGCGCACTTGAGGTGTGATGCCGAGGTGCGCGCAGAGAAACGCGCTCGTCAGTTCCGCGATCAGTTCCTCACGGGCGTAAGCGGATGAGCCGAAGCGGTGCTGCAAATCGCGGTTGAGGCGCGAGGGGTGCGCCGTCCAATGGCCGAGTTCATGGAGCGCGGTGCAATAATAGTCCTCGGGGCTGATGAAGCTGGCGCGTGGCGGCAGGCGGATGAAATCCTCGCTGCGATGGTAATAGGCTTCGCCCCCTGCCTCGCGGATGACCGCGCCGGTGGCGGCAATCAGCGCCTGGGCGGCGGGAAACCGGTCATCTGCGGGCGGGACGGCTGGCGCGACGGCGATATGCGGCGGCAACCCTTCGCACTGCTCGATGTTGAACACCGTGAAGCGCTTCAAGAACGGAACGGCGGACGGTTCGTCGCCGTCCGTGGCCGCGCGCTCGCGCTCGGCTTTCGGGACGAAGCGGTCGGCGTAGCAGATGGTGGTGCCGCGTTCGCACTTCTTGACGTGACCGCCAAGGCTGAGCGCTTGGCGGAAGGTGAGCCATTCCTGTGTGGCAAATCCCCGCCGGATCACCGCATCCCACAGGATCAGGACGTTGACGCCCGAGTAAGCCCGCCGCGTCGCAGCACTGCGCGGCATGCCAAGCGCGCAGCCTGCGGCGTTCCACGGCTGCACCCACGGCACCCTTCCCTGTTCCAGTTCGCGGACGATCCGTTCGGTGACGTCTTGGTAGAGTGACGGCCTGATGTCGGCTTTGCGGTCAGCGCTATCACTGGCGGGCTGGTGGGAGTTCTGGCGCATCTGGTGCCTCCGGCTCGGAACCTCGCGCGCACATTCCCCGGAAGAGCGGGGGCGGCGGCGAAAAGCGATCCGTTAGGCCCGCCGTCAGAGGCAGGCCGCACCTTTAGGGCGCAGCGCAGCGGAGCACCCCGAGCGAAGCGAGAGGGTTGCGGCCTGCCGCGGCGAGCCTATAGGAGCGCGCCGCCGCTCCCGCGACTCCGGGAATGGCCAAATCAAAAGTCATCGCCCGTCAGGGCGATGCCCATCTGGAAGGCGCCAGGGGCCGACGCGCGTCAGCGCCGAGACCCGCGCTCAGATTCTTTGTGTCGTTTGTGATCCGCAGTGTTTGGCGCGGGGCTCGGTCCACGAGGACCCGACGCGCGGGCTAACCCGCGCGGGCGCCCTATCCTGCTGTGCGCTGCCGGCGTCTGCGCGGTGGACGCACCAGGTCGACATGGCTGACGCCCAAGGCACAGGCGAGTTCGTAGAGAGTGACGATGGTGGGATTGCGCCGGCCTCGTTCGAGGTCGCTGATATATTGCTGTGTAAAACCGCAAAGTTCCGAGTATTCCTCTTGCGTCAGGCCCTTTTGTTGCCTGAACCTCTTGACGTTCCGCCCAACCAAGACGCGCATGTCCATGCGCGGAGGATCGGCGTGTTACATACTTTAAGTTTATCTCCTATAATATGTATGCAGCCCGTGTCGCACGATGTGTGCGAATGGCAGCATAAACGTGAATTCTCCCCATGATTGCTCGCGTCTGATTTGCAAATGCGCCAGAGTACATCTCCGCGCACAGCAGACGCGCGGCGACTCAGAACAAGCCGACTATGATCGGCGGAGAGATTGATGGCACATCCAAAACCGAGCCTCGATCCGAAGATCGCGGACGAGCCTCCCAGCTCGGATAATCTGACCGATTACGACTACACCATGCTCGTCGTCTATGTGCGTTTGCTCGATTCGGAAACGGCTGGGGCCGATTGGCACGACGCGGCGCGCATCCTGCTCAAGGTCGATCCGGAGAAAGAACCCGCGAAGGCTAAGCACCGGTACGACACGCACTTGGCGCGCGCAAAATGGATGACGGAGTTCGGCTATCAGCACTTGCTCCGGCAGGGTATGAATTGAGTTTTCGGGCGGCCAGGCGTACCGCGCTGCTATAGATCACATAGCAGAACTTGGTAATGACCTTCCATCAACGAGCGACCGCGTTCGCGCGCATTGCGCACCCAATCCTGCAAGCGCCGTCCAGGATCGTTCCACTCGGCCTTGACCTTGGCCGAACCGAGTACCGCCTCGGCAATTTCCTTCGGCTTTGCTCCGGCCTGCCAGCCGTCGAGGACTTGCAGGCACTCCCGGAAGCGCTCCGAGCGGGCGTGAGGCGGATAGTGCCCAGCGAGAAGCCGTCCTGAGCTCCGAAAATCCTGGAAGCACTGACGTGCCCAGGCCTGCCCCTTTGCAATACGCGGATCAATGGGAAGCTCGGCCGTGATCTGAACCGGTTCAAGCAGACTGGCTCCCGTAACCGCAAGCTGAAGCCAGCGCACGCCATCACGCAGCAGCACATGCTGCACGCCATCCGGCGTGAAGAAAAGGACCGTTTTCATCGGACAGTCCAACAGCGCGAACAGAGCGCGACCTCGCGCTTGCTCGCGGGGAATGGCGACAGCGCGCAACACGGTGGGGCAGTGGTCTGGATGCCATAGTACCGCGGCCTCCGCGGACGAACTCCGTGGTGCGCTGCAGAAGAGACACCGCCATCGTTTCAGCGGGCACTCGCTCGAGGAAGCCCGCAGTATCGTCAGCCGTTCTGAGACGGAGACGACTTCAGTTGTCTTCTCGGCTTGTTCCCGAGCAGCATGCAATTTGGGATTCCGCCGCATGTATTCCCACGCCCACGGCGTACCGAATAGCTCAACCGTGTAGGCGTAGAGGTCAGACTTATGCCAGTCATGCGGACGTGGCTCTCGGATGTCGGGCATGGTGATCCTTTCCTAGGCCCCTCAAAAGCTGTCGATATCCTTCAGAGGGCGCGCAAGTTGGGAGGCACAGTGCTCCCGGGACAATGCCGCGATCCGGAAATGTCCTGCAATGGGTTGCACCCGTACGCGTAAGTACACTCGATACGCTGCGACTCATGAGGGCTGTCGATCGGCGGGTTTGCACGGTCGACCTCTTGTCTGTGCCGCAACCCGCGCCAAACTGCGCAATACTCAACCGTTGATCAGTTCGAGGGCGTCGTGGTGAACCAAGACACCGTGTGTCACCGAAATCTTGGCAACGGGGCAACGATAACCTCCCGCGACGTAGCTCACGTTGCAGGAGTCATCAGCCAACACGGCGCTTTAGGGAGACTCCATTCCCGATTGTACGTTTCCACGAGACACTGCTCAGGTCAACAACCAAGGAGTGAGGATAGCAACGAACATCACAACGGGTCGCGCCGTGTTTGTTCTGAAAGACTGCAATCATCCGTAGGCGCATTGACGTTGCTGTAAGACAACGTGCGTTCCGATGGACAGAGTGAGCTTTGTCCTCGAAACCCTCGCGCAATTATCATAGGCCGGTGCACGCCTCGATATCTCCAGCGTAACAGCCAGTTTCGGGAACCGACGAGCGTGCAGATCGCGGGTCATCCGCCAAGTCTTTGGCATGACACAGGTCTA
>Ga0335085_10001030_pt1 | contig 65916 bp, 65 predicted proteins | sample Lox_Sample_45_FD_206712 | JGI IMG/M metagenome (GOLD analysis project Ga0335085, IMG submission 206712) | Soil microbial communities from Loxahatchee National Wildlife Refuge, Florida, United States - Lox_Sample_4.5 | ecosystem: Environmental > Terrestrial > Soil > Wetlands | place: USA... | reverse complement strand
GTGATCGCGCTCGCGGGGGACGGCGCGTTCCTCATGACGGGGCTCGAATTGTTGACGGCGGCCAACGAGGGGATCGCGGCGGTGATCGTGGTGCTCCGCGACGGCGAGCTCGCGCAGATCGCGCAATTCCAGAGCACGGCGATGAACCGGAAGAGCAAGAGCGTGCTGGCGCCGTACGACCTGCGCGCGATCTGCCAGGGGCTCGGCGTGGAGTGCCTCACGCTCATGCGCGACCGGGACATCGTGGAGACGCTGTCGCGCGCGGCGGACATCGTGCACGGCGGCGAGCCCGTGGTGATCGATGCGGCCATCGACTACTCGCAGCGCACGTGGTTCACGAAGGGCGTGGTGAAGACGAATCTGCTCAGGCTGCCGCTCAGGGATCAGATGCGGTTCATCGGGCGGGCGATCGGGAGGAAGTTCACCCTGCGTCCGAAGGGCAGTGCGTAGGAGCGGAGAGAACTGAAGTATTGGCTTGTACCTGCGTCCTTGGTGGAGGAGAGAGATGCGGAGTGCGTGGATCATCGTGTCTTGGCTCGCGCTCGGTACATCATTCGCTGCCGCGCAAGCGGCTGCGCCGGCGGTCGGGCATGAAGGGGACTACGTCGCGAGTGACTTCCACCTCAACTCGGGGGAGACGCTCGCGCAGCTCAGGCTGCATTACCTGACGCTCGGGCATCCCGTGCGCGATGCGGCGGGGCACGTGGCGAACGCGGTGCTGATCCTGCACGGGACCACCGGCTCGGGGCGGCAGTTCCTCTCGCCGGTGTTCGCGGGGGTGCTCTTCGGGCCGGGGCAGTTGCTCGACACGGCGCGCTATTACGTGATCCTCCCCGACGGGATCGGGCACGGGAGGTCGAGCAAGCCGAGTGATGGGATGCGGATGAGGTTCCCGCACTACGATTACGCCGACATGGTGGCGGCGCAGCATCTGCTGCTCGTGGATGGGCTGAAGGTGGATCACCTGCGCCTGGTGATGGGCACGAGCATGGGCTGCATGCACGCGTGGATGTGGGGGGAGGCGTACCCCGATTTCGTGGACGCGCTCATGCCGCTCGCGTGCCTCCCGGTGCCGATCGCGGGGCGCAATCGCATGTTCCGCGAGATGATCATGGATGCGATCCGCCAAGACCCGTCGTGGAACGACGGCAATTACACCGCGCCCCCGCCGGGCATGAAGACGGCGCTCGATATCCTGATGATCATGACGAGCAGCCCCCGGCAGATGCAGAAGAGCTATCCCACGCGCGAGCTGGCCGACTCCGCGTACCACGCGTTCATCGCGGCGCGATTCCCCACGACGGACGCGAACGACTTCCTGTACGCGTTCGATGCGTCGCGTACGTACGACCCGTCGGCGAAGCTCGGCGTGATCCGCGTGCCCGTGATGGCGGTCAACTCGGCGGACGATCAGGTGAATCCGCCGGAGCTCGGCGTGATGGAGGTGGAGATCAAGAAAGTGCCGAAGGGGAAGTACGTGCTCATCCCCACGAGCGACCGGACGCACGGGCATGGGACGCACACGCTTGCGGCTGTATGGGAGGGATACCTGAAGCAACTGCTTGCTGAGTCCGAGAGACGGTAACGGCAGTGCGTAGGACCGGAGAGAACTGAAGTACTAGCGAGTACCTGCGCCTCTGCGCACAACGAACTGATGCGGTGCTCGCGCGACTGATGGCGCGTGGCGAGTGGCGCGTGCGCAACGTGCGGGCATGGACTACGAGGCGTGGGAGCGTGGGGTCTCCCGGCACATCAAGGATGACCCGCTCTGGACGCTGCGGGTCTACCGGATGGCGCTCTTCGCGGGGGATCGTGGCGCGCGCGATGCGGGCGTGCTCGCACACCGCGGAACGCGCATTCGCCTCGCCGATCAGCTCCGGCGAGCCACGGAATCCATCAGCGCGAACATCCCCGAGGGCTTCAGCCGCCTCGGCGCACGAGATCGCGCCATGTTCTTGGAATGCGCCCTCGGCTCCGCCGGGTATAGAGATAAGAGGGTGAAATGTCACCCACCCTCCCCCGTCTTCGGCCGATTTCTGTCGCACACTCGCGCGTATTCGGTGCATCCACGAAACGGCTCACGGTCGGCGGGGCACGGGGCACGGGGCGCTCCTCCTAACGGATCACCTGGAGCAGAAGAGTCGCGTGGTGGTGCCCTGTGATCGAGTGCGAGAGTTTGCCGCGAACGGTCACCACGGTGGTGAGGTGAGGCCGCAGCCGCTCGTAGCCAGGCTGATCGAGGAGGAGCTGGATCCGCCGCACGCCCGCAGCCGGCTCATTCACTAAGTCGAGGTGGCGTGACACGCACATTCCCTGCGGCAGGACGAGGTAGAATCCCGTCTCCGCCTCGTCCCCGTGCCTGACGCTCTTGAAATTCGGGGGCCCGGGGTAGGTTCGACGCTCGAGAGTGCCGGTGAGCGCCACCGTATCCGGCGCGTAGCCGACGCAGCCGCCGTGGTTCGCTGGGTCCATGGCCGCGAAGTTGAACTCGTCGCTGAGCAGGGACGCGCGTTCCTCCGCCGTCCGGATCTCGCACCGCGCGAACATTTCGCCCGCGATGGTCCCCGGGTAATAGAAAGCAATCACGCTTCGACACTCGCGCTCGCGGTAATCCCACCAGCTGGTGTCACCAATGAGGAAGTGCTCCCGTTGCCCATCCGGCAGCAGTTCGAGCGCGCGCCCAGCGGCGCGGAGCACGACGGCATTCGCGCTGTCCTGGAGCGGCTTCAGACACTCTTCTCGATCAATTGTTGTCGTGAGTGTATCGCAGGCTGCCGCGAGCGACTGCCCGCCCGCACGGCGGGCAGTGACAGTTATCAGCGCGAGCGCGCCCGCCGAGAAGAGGCACCAATTCATGAATACTCCGATCGTTCGAGATAGCCCGCGGTGCGCGACCTACTTCGCGCGAAGTCGCTCGTCAATCCGTTCCACGAGCAACTTGACTTGCTGTAGCCACACGAGGAGAACTCGAAACGCTGACATCAGGATTACGAAGAGAAGATAGCTGAGAACCTTGGGAAGCTTTTCCCAGCCCGCCTCGCCGGGACGAAAGGTCGAACCCAGGATGGCGGCGGCAATCACCACTGCTACGAAGAACACCCGGTTAGCTGTGGTTTCGATGGACTTCGATGCGTCCGAGAGGGGAGTCGATTCGGAGAGGGGCACAGTTCCGCCTAGCTTAGGTGAGGATGGATTCGGGTCGCTTATGATAGCGCCACCATGAGCCTTGCGCTTGATGGCCTCAGCTCACGCGGCGCGCGTCACGCGCGCGGCATCCGGCCGCTTAGTCGCAAGGGGTCAGATGGACAATCCGATTGACGGGACGTATCCTCTCGCATAGCTCCCACGGGTCGATGCTCATGAGAACAGGCCTAGCGGCGTCCAGCATGTTGGTCCCCCCGGCCCAGAGTTCAAGCGCCCCAATGTGTTCTCGCTCCGTGCCAAGCAGACACGCCCCTCATCAAATGCGAGTATTGGGTCGAGTCCCCGTCCTCCCGCCCGTCCCCCCCCCGCGCGCCGCGTCAGCTGAGAGATGCGACGGTTGCCACGCCGGTTGCCGTGCTGCCCATAAAGCGCTAAGCTCGCGCAGTCGCCGCGACTGCCCTCCCAGGGGCGCGAGTGGGACTCCCTCCCAAATTGAGGTAGGTATGAAGCGCACGCTCACGATTGCTGTCGTGGTCGCAATTGCGACTGGTTGCTCAACCTACGCGGTGAATCGCTACCAGCCGAATGCGGATAATGTTGTCGTGCTGAAGACCTTTCGCGGCAAGACGGTAGCCGTGGGTGCGTTCACTTCCACAGGCCAGAGCAAGACTGAGATTACCTGTCGCGGCTTCGGACCAATCAAGACACCAGACGGAGAGACCTACGCTGAGTATCTGCGGAAGGGCTTCATCGCGGAACTTGAGTCGGCTGAGATCTACGACGTCAAGGCGCCGGTTACGCTAACTGCGAATCTTGACTCGATTGACTTCAGTGCCACATCCGGCCACTGGCGCCTCGGGGCGACGATGAAGTCCACCAATGGGAAGTCGGTCTCCGCGACCGAGGACTTCAAGTACACGTCGAGCTTGTACGGCGAGACGGCGTGCAATCAAACTGCTCAAGCACTTCTCCCAGCTATGCAGGACCTGATCAGCAAGCTGGTGCACTCACCGGATTTTCCGGCTCTGCTGAACCCTTGACTCCGCTGCGGGAAGCTTTTCATCGCCGCCCCCGGAATGAAAGGGGGGCGGCGATTTTCTTTCGTGCGCTCTAGTCGCGAGAAGTCTTCCGCAAGCCGCGCCGGAGCACTCGTCGCAGTTCCGGCAACTAGATGGGCGCTCCCATCGCCGATGTCTGTGCGGACGGCCTAGGTGTGTGTGACAGGAATGGAGGCTGAATATGGCGAGGGGGTGACATTTCCCGCCTCGTATCTCTATACCCCCTCTCGGCTCCGCCGGGTATAGAGGTAAGGCCGGAAAAATGTCTCCCTCCGGGCCCATTTTCGGCCGATTCGTGGCACACAGAGGCACCAGCGAGGAGCCTCGACGCGGGGCCGCCTCACGGTCCGCGGCGTGCGGCGCGGGTCGCCTTGCGCCAGCGCTCCGTCCGGGTCACACTCTCCCGGAGCCAGGTGAGGCGTCTTCAACTGCCGCAGCATAATTCTCGTTAGGTGGCAATCAGAGATCGATGAGGAAGCCGCGTTGACTCGAGCCGCAGTCGACTATTTCGTACTCGATTCAATAGCCAATGATCTCGAATCGCTTGAGGATGTCCTTCGACTCCTCAATCATGAAAGCATCGGCTGGCGTGAATTCAATGGAGGGAAGGCATACGAGCGTGTGGCGGTGGTTGCGGCGCTAACGCGGTGTGTGCGGGATGGCCTCGTGATCGTGTATACGCTGGGTGAGAGCGATAAGGCGCTCTCGAAGCTGCCTCCCGGCGTTCTACCGATCGTGAGTTTTGATGAGTGTTGGTTTGGGATTTCAGAACCCGGTCGCTTGATACATGCGAATTGGGATCCGGGCCTTGGCACGTCTGCGTGAGTGCACTCTGCCACCTAACTGCCGTTGCAGCCGACGGGTGAGCTATCGAGTGCTCGCTGCGCTAGCACGATGGTACTATCCCCGCAGCTCAACGCACTTCGTTAGGCGGATGCAGATGAGTCGTAGTACTCGAGTCTTGGCGATCGCGGGTCTCCTTGTCTTGGGCCTTTCGTCCGTCAGCCGCGCGAGCAAACAGATGACACCGAAGGAAGAGTGCGAAGCGTTGATGAACGCCCTGGTCCCGGTCGCCCAGCAGATGCTCGCAAAGTATCGCGAGTTCTATCCGTTCGGTGGCACGATGGCGGTCGACGGTAAGATCGCCCAAGCTGCGAGTTCCATCGGCGAGGAGCATCCTGCCTCGCAGGCACTGATCGATATGTTGGAGAAGGGATTTCGAGACGGAGCGAAGCGCCACCTCTACAAGGCCACGGCGATCCTCGTCGACGTCCGAACGGTTCCACCGGGTAAGAAAGAGGAGCAAGACGCCGTGGAGGTCCGCCTGGACCATGTCAGCGGATACTCAGTCAGGGTCGTCTTTCCGTACACGTTTTCGGCCAAGGGGGATTTGGAATTTGCACCCCCGTTCGCTACTCCCGGCGAAGGGAAGATCTTTGGGCATTGAATCGCGGCACTGCCTAAGCGCGCGTTGCTGCCGACGGGCGCGCCGCGCCCGCCGCTGAACGCGAGATCGTTAGGTGGCCCAATTTGGAGGTTCAGTTGTGCACCTGGCGCGCCCGATCACGGTTTGCTTCGTGATGTTCGGAATGTTGCTCCCGGCCAGAATTCCGCACGGAAAGGCCGACGCGCGCGATTGCACCGTCATGCGCTTAGCGCTGAGCACGAATGGGCAGGTCGTCTCGCCTGGAGCGAGTCTGGACGGAGTACAAGTCAGCGCGCGCACTGTTGCGCCTTGGCAGACGTGGCAATTCATCGACAGTACGAGACGCCGGCAGCTAGTAACGCGCGTGCGGGCCGAGCTCGGCGACGCGCTGGCACCGGTCGAGGCTCTCACGGCGGACACCGCTCGGTTGATTACCGGCTGCGCTAGCGTGCTGAAGGGTGTTCGGTTTCTCCCGGTCCTCCCGTCGCCACCCTCCGACACCAGCGTCGCTTCTCTATCAGCGGTGGCGTGGTCGGACGATGGTCAGACTGCGCTGATCTACATCGGATGGTCGAATCAGTGGGTGGGTCGCGGCACGTTTTACCAGTTTCGCGAGTCAGGCGGCGTCTGGAGGGTGGTTGCGTCCGCGTCGGCGTGGGTGCAGTAAGTCACACAGTCCAGGCACCCAGCCGACGTTGCAGCCTACGGGTGAGCTATCGAGTGCTCGCGTCGCTCACACGATGGTATCACCCGCTATTGAACGCACTTCGCTAGCTGGACCAACTGCCCTTGAGCTCAGGCCCGGAGTTCACGTTGCCGAGATCATTTCTCGCAGCCCTGATCGTCGTGCTCTCTGCGTGTGGTGATCCCGGGTTCTCGATCGTGGTCACTCGCCCGATTGCGCAGAGGATTGGACGTGCTTGCGTCGCGGCCGCGCTGGCTGCGGACCCGACCTTCAAGGGCATTGACTCGGTTGCGAAGCCATGGATCGTGCGAGAGGACTCCGGGTCGATCGGCCTCTTCAGTTGGTCGGTTGCTGGCCGCCCCTATGCGGAGATCGGTGAGCTGAACCAGCGCTTCGGCGTCGGGGCCGATACTCTCGTCGCGAGCCTCGGCAGGCTTGGCATCGCAGAACGCGAAGACATCCGCCGCGCGGAGCAGGAGCTCAGTACGCGCGTGAATGCTGTCGCCGAGCAGTGCGGTCGTCCACTGGCGCCGGCCCGCTGCGTCTTCAGCGCAACGGGTCGCGGCCCGGTGCCGTGTGCTGGTGTTCCGTAGACGTGGCTGGTTGCACGGGCCAGCTAACTGCGATCGGTGACCGACGGCCGGTTAGGGTTGCGCGTCGCCGGCCCCAGCCTCGTTGCACACCAGGGTCAGCGGTGACCGCTAACCCGCACGCAATGTGATCATTCACGGCACAACCTGGCCTTAGGCGGCCCCGAACTTTCTTGGCGACTATGCTGCCATCCTCGATGCTGTTTCGCCTAGCTCGCCCTGCGGCTGCCGCGTTCCTGATCGCGGCTGCGCTCTGTTGGTGGGGCGCGGCCAATGGCTTCAACGCCGATTTCGAGGACTCGCTTGGCTGGAATCTATTTGATGTGTGTATTGGTCTACTCTATGCCGAGTGCGCCGTACAGCTCTGGCAGCATCGACGTTTGGGCGCTTGGTTGGCGCTAACCGTACTTCTCATCTGGCTTGTTGTTGCGGCGCGATGGGGCAGCCTGATCCTCTTCAACTCGGAGAAGTTCGCCTTCTTCGGTGCTGCGCTCGCACTGATTTGTTGGGCGCGCCTCCCGCGCGCCTCAACGCAACCCCCCGCGTCGGGATACCACAAGGTCTTGGTGCTACTCGCGGCCATTGGAGCAATCACGTTTGCGCCGTTATGGAGTTGCCATGTAGGCTTCGGCGGGCAGGCGGAGTATCATTGCCACCCGATCCTCACACCTGAGCATGTTCACTAGTAATCGCGCCGTCGCTTCGAGCTGCTCAGCTGGCGACCGCCGAACTGCCGTTGCAACCGACGGGAGAGATCGATGTCGGGCTTGAGACTCAGCCCTAGCCGAGGATGCCCATCTCTCGAAAGGCCCACTCGTCACACTCGTCCTCTTGGGCTTGTGTGAAGCCCCTCACCGCGTGGCCGAGCTCATGCAAGACGGTGTGCTCGAGGAATCGCGACCGGGAGCGGAGGGCGTCGATGCACTGCTGTGGGACCTGACCAAGCAGAAGTCGGTCGCGCACGCGGCGACGATTCGAAGCGGAAATCTCGGAGCGAATCAGGATCAGCGGCCGACCGTCCGCGCGAGCCAGGGCCTTCGCGACGCAATCGGGGGACTTCTCTTCGACGCCCAACTCGATGCTTCGCTCTTGCACGTCGGGGACGATTTCAAGGGACTCTGCAGTGAGTCCGTATCGTCCCAGCAATGCTTCGACGGCACTTCGCTCGCCCTCGGCGAATATTGGTTCTCGCTCCTCATCAACGATGGCACGCACATCGTTCACGAGGAGCATCTTACCAGCGCAGAGCTCGCGACTTAGCCACCACGTTGTCGCCCATCCCTCGTCAGAGCACACCACCTTCGAGATCTCGTCGGCCTCGGCCTCAAGGCGGGCTTCTACATCGGCGTGACCTTCGCCAAGGGCAGTCGCGAGGACATTCACGATCTCCGCGTACTGCGGATCCGAGCGCAATGACGCGAGCGAAGGAGAGGTCAGGTGGCCCGCGCTGAAGCGCGCCGCCGCAACCGCGGCCAGCCACTGTCGCGTGGCCTGGTACGCCTGAAGCGGCTGCTCAAACTCCACCTGCCCGTCGAAAGGAGGTGCGTCCGTCATATAGACGCGGGTCAGCCGCACGCCCTCACGCACCGCGATGTACGCTTGAGCAGCTGTGCGGATGCAATTGAGGTCCTTCGGCCGACTCCCAGCAGTGGAACTCATAGTTGAGATCTCGCCCTCTTGTTTCGCGCCGGTGTTGGGTGCGACAGCAACCGAATCGCCTCCCAGTGCATCGGGTGTGGCACGGCGCGGCCGAGCAGAATGCGCTTGCAGTAGGAGCGCGACAGCCCCGTCGTGTGGCGCATCGCACTTGCATCGACACCTGAGAGCGTGGGCCAGATCGTCTTCACGAATAGCTGTGGGTTGGGAGTCACCGCATGGCACGCGGCCCACGCCCTCATCTGGGTAAGGCGCTCTGTGCGCGCGTGGCCGATGAGCTGACGAGTCTTGGTCGGCATCACCCAGCGCTCGGCTTCTCGGTGCGCGCGCGCCGCCGCGAACCCCACCGCGCACGGCTTGCAGGCGTCACAGTAGGCGTTGCGGCTGTGCGCGAACACTTCCCCACATTGACGGCAGCGGCGATCCGTGGCCGGCGCCTCGTGCGGAGCGCGCCGCGGGCCGCGCTTACTTGTTAGCGTGGGAGTGTAGGGGTTGAGTTGTAGGAGCCGCGGCAGTGCCAGCATCGCACGGGGGGCCGACGGCTCTCCTGCTGGCGCCTCCTGCATGAGGCTGCTCCGCTCCAAGAGCCTCACCGCGCGACTTACGATAAGCGCGAAGGCGCGAGCCCACTGCGGCGCCGTAGCCGCGAGGTCCGCGGTTACCGACGGCATGAGGCGGCAGCTCCCGTCGCGCCCCTCGAAGAAATCTCCTGGCACGAACGTCCGGGACGCGAGCATGCGGAGCACGAACGCCTCGATCTCCGGCCGGACCGGCTCCAAGACGTCGAGCGCCATGGAGTCGCGATTCATGCGGTCCACATGCCAGATCCCGATGCCTGGGTCCAAGCCCGCGCCGAAGAGCGCGATGCGCGCCTCGGCTTCGCCGATACTATACAGGTAGTTGAGGATGGCGTTCGCGGGGTTCACGGCTCGCTGATTGCGACCGGTGAGCACGGACCGCCGCGCGCCCACCGTGTGCCAGTGGGCCGGAACCCTGCCCGCCGTCTTGCCCGCGAAGTGGACCCGGACGTCGCGCCACTGGCCCCAGTATGAGGCTGCCGCGCGCGACTCGACATAGAGGATGCCGTCGAGCCGGTCGGCGTCCTCGATGCTGGTGGCGGCTGCGCGCACCGCTTCCGCCAATTCGGTCGCGCGCAACGCTCCCGCGAGCACGTTCGCTTGGCCGTCGAGCTTAGCCTGGATCATGGTGCGCGCGATTTCGACGCCCGTCGCGGTGCGCGACGCGAGTGCCTGCGCACGTCGGAGCGTCGCGTCGTCGCGACCGACCGCCGTGCCGACCGTGATCAGCCGCCCGTCCGCGTCGAGATGAAGAAAGGCGCAACCCACGTCCTGGAGCCAGCGGAGCGCGTCGAGCGTGACGCTGCCCGTGTGGCCGAGCACCACGAGACGGCGGAGGTCGCTCCCGATGCGCGAGAAGCGGCCGCGCCGCCGATCTGCGGCGATGCCGTCTTCGACAACGAGATGCCCCCGCTCGACCGCGATCCGCAGGCCGTAGCCGCGAAGCGCGAGCACGCCATTGCGAGGCGCCAGCTGAGCGAAGGTGCGCTCGGGGTTCGCGATCATTTCCGTGTGCTTCATGAGTTCTTCCTCTTCTTCGTAGTGAAGGCGTCGTTGTTCTGTGCGGTCGCCCACCCCAGCAGCGCGAATGGCGTGCGCGGATCGTCCGGTGCGAAGACCCGGCCATCCTTGCGCACGATTCTTTGCGGGGGCGGCCCGGACAATAGAATCGGCTCGCCGCGGTGGCTCGTGGCGATCGCCAAGGCGTGCAGTCGGCCGTAGTTCAGGTCCCGCTTTCCTTTGTACCAAGGCCAGAGCGCGAACTTGAGCGCGGCGATGAGCCCGAGTACGGCGTTCTCTTCCTCTTCCCTTTCGGTTGGCGGGCTCGGCGCGAGCAATTCGGTGAGTTCCGCCAGTACGCTCCGCGGCGCCTGCTCTTGAAGGAGTGCGAACCGCCACCGCCGCGCTGAGAGAAGCTGACCCAGGCACCAACTGAATTGTTGAAGCACGTCCTCGCGCGCACGTGCCGGGTCTGCGTCCGTCTCGACCGGGCGATACGTGTCGATATCGCGAGCGCACGCGCGGATGAGCTGTACGTGCAGGCGAAGCCCGGCGAGAGTCGCGCGTGGAGACGAGGCAGTGATGTGGTGCATCGCGAGCTCGCCCGGCCGCCCGGTCGTCACCGTCTCCCCGGCGAGCCACTGCTCCGGCACCTGCAGGACGCGCGCTAGGAGCTTGCGGCGCGACGCCCGGCATCGCGTCAAGGCGCTGGCCTGCGCGAGCGCATGAATCGTTTGCCGGTTCTCCGTGCCGAGCGGCCGCTTCGACGCGCGATCCATCTCGACGGCGAGAGTAGCGGAAGTCCACTGGCCCAGCTGCATCGCGGCGCGGAGTCGGTCCGGCAGAATCGGCATCAAGGGGTCGGCGTCCTTCTTCACGCCTTTCTCGGTCCGTGCGGGAGGCATTTGACGGTTCGTCATACATGACAAGGTAACGCTTGTGGATGACGCCGTCAAATACTTGTTTATTGTGCGTGCCCCGGCACGAAGGGGCGAACGCAACCCACACGCCGAGAGGTGAACCATGGAAGCACGAGTGCCGTTGTCCGTCGCCGCGATGCGGCTGGGCCTGGACTATCAGCAGTGCCGGAAGCGGCTGCTCTCTGGGCAGCTCGCGGGAGGTCGCGACGAGTTCGGGCGGTGGTATGTCTTGGAGGCCGCCCTCGCGCGGTCCGTCGCAGGGGCGCGATCAGACGCCCCGAAGCCTCGGCGCGCTCGGCGCGCCACGCCCGATGCCGCGGCGTAAGGCGGGCGCGCCCATTCGCGGGGCGCAGGCGTATCACGCCCTCCGCCCTCGCGAGCGCGAGACGTATCTCCGGTCCGTCAACGCGCTCAGCTGGATGCGCGACAAGAGCTGGTCGCTCTCGCGGACGGCCCGCGAGCTCAACGTCTCGCCTCGGTCGATTTCGAAGTACGCGGGGAGCGCGCTCCGCCGCGATGCCCGCGGGCGGTACGCGCCGCGGCCCGCGGACCGGTTCTACCGCGAACTCAACTTCATGACGCCAGACGGGCCCGTGGTCGTCGGCGTCCACGGATCGCGGCGCGCGTCCGAAGTCGCGCGGCACGCGGCGGCGGTCAAGCGCTTCGGCGAGACCGGCGACTGGGAAGGGCTCCGGCCGTTCTCCGGCAAGCGGCTGGTGGTCGGCGCCCAGGAGCTCGAGTACGTCACCGATCCCGACGTGCTTACGCGCCTGCTCGAGGCGGGCACCGTCTCCTTCGAGGACTTGTATGCGCGCGCGACATGACGGCGACGCCGCACGTCCCATGAAAGAGTGCGATCCGATCGGCAATGACCGCCGGCGCGCGCGGAAGGAGCGCGTGCTGGGCGACGATCCGCACTGCGTCCGCTGCGGGATCGCGGACTTCGACGCACTCCTGCCGCTGAATCGCCGGTTGCTCGAGGACCACCACGTCCTCGGTCGCGCGAGCGACCCGCGTTCTACCATCCCCCTCTGCCGCAACTGCCACGCGTGGATGACGGAGCGGCTGGCGGACGCTGGCGTGTCCATGGAGGAGCAGCCGACTCGCGTCGCCACGCTCGCGCAGCAGCTCCGAGCGCTGAGCGCGACGATGTACATGCTGGGCGACGTGGCATGGAAGGCCGCGGAGCGCGCCGCGGCACTCGCGTCGCCGCCGGAGCCCGGGCCGTGATCGCCGCACCCTTGGTGCTCGCCTTCCGGGCGCATGCCGAGCGTGCGAGGCGATCCAAGCGCCGCCAACGCCGCTCCGATCGCGCGGAGACTGGTCTCCTCCCTCCCAAGTGGCCACGGCGCGTCCTCCTCCTCGACGTCGAGACCACCGCCGACGAGCGGCAGGACCTCCTCTTCGGCTGTTATCGGTACTGTCGATGGACCGCGGACGGGCGGCTCGAGTGCGTCGAGGAGGGATTCTTTCACGGGGATGACCTTGAGCTGCGGGATCCCGAGGGACTCACGTGCCTCCGGGCGACCGTCGCCGGCATGGTCCCGGACGTGGGCGCGGACGTCGACAATCCGATCCAGTGCCTTTCGCGCACGGAGTTCCTCGAACGCGTCTTCTACCGCGCGGCCGTCGAAGGTCAGTGTATGGTCGCTGGGTTCAACCTCCCGTTCGACCTCTCTCGGCTCGCGCTCCGATGGGGAGCGGCGCGCGGCAAGAACCGCGGCGCGATCACCTTCGAGCTGTGGGACTACGCGGAGAAGCCGGGCCGGCGGCGCGAGCACCGCTTCCGACCGCGCCTCCAGATACGGCACCTCGACAGCAAGCGCGCCTTCATCTGGTTCGGAAAGCGGAAAGGCGGCGGCGGCGCGGATCGCGATGAGGCGGGGCGGCGGTTCCGCGGCCGCTTCCTCGACCTGAAGACGATCGTCTTCGCACTCACGGACCGCGCGCACTCGCTCGACTCGGCGTGCCGAGCGTTCGGCGTGGAAGGGAAAGCAACGGCGCACGACCACGGCCGCATCACGCCCGAATACGTCGCATACAATAGACAGGACGCGCGCGCGACGGCCGCGCTGCTCGAGGCCGTGCGCGCGGAGTTCGACCGCCACCCGATCGCGCTCTGGCCCGATCGCGCCTACTCTCCGGCCTCTATCGCGAAAGCGTACCTCACGGCGATGGGCATCCGGGCGCCGGCGGTGCGCTTCGCGGCGGTGCCGCCCGAAGTGCTGGGCTATGCCATGGCGTCCTACTATGGTGGGCGCGCCGAAGCGCGGATCCGGCTCACGCCGGTGCCGGTCGTCACGGTCGACTTCACGTCGATGTACCCGACCGTGCACACGCTCATGGGCTTGGGGCGGCACCTGACGGCGAAATCGCTCCGCGTGAGAGACGCGACGGAGGAGGTCCGCGCGCTCCTCGCGGCCGTTACGGTCGACCGCGTCTTCGACCCGACCTTCTGGTCCGAGCTCGCGTGGTTCGCCGAGGTCGAGCCCGAGGACGACATCCTCCCGGTGCGCGCGCAGTATTCAGGCCCCCATCAGAGCTACGGCATCGGAGTGAACCATCTCACTGCCGATCGCCCGCTCTGGTGCGCGGGCCCCGACGTCGTGGCCTCGATCCTCCTCACCGGGAAAGTGCCCACGATCCGGCGCGCGATTCGGCTCGAGCCCGCGGGTCAGCAAGCGGGGCTCACGCCGGTCAAGCTGCGCGGCGAGGTCCCCATCGACCCGCGCGACGGCGACATCTTCCGCCGCATCGTCGAGGAACGCGCACGTGTCAAGGCGCGGCGTGACTGGTCCGACACCGAGCGCGAGCGGCTTCAGCTCGCCCTCAAGGTCGTCGCCAACAGTGGGAGCTACGGGATCGCCGCCGAGCTGAATCGCGAGGAGCTCGCGGCGGGGACGTGCGCGCGGCTCCGGGTCTATGGCCTAGACCGCCCCTTCGCGTGCGAGGCGGAGGCCCCGGAGGACCCTGGACCGTTCCACTTCCCGCCCATGGCCGCGCTCGCGACGGCGGGGGCGCGCCTCATGCTCGCGTTGCTCGAGCGCTGCGTCACGGACGCGGGCGGGACTTACGCCTTCTGCGACACGGACTCGATGGCGATCGTCGCGACCGAGACCGGCGGCCTCGTCTCGTGCGCCAATGGGCCGCACGTGAACCCCGAAGGCGACGCCGCAGTGTGCGCGCTCTCCGTCGCGGAGGTGGAGGCGATCCGGCAGCGCTTCGCGTCGCTCAACCCCTACGACCCGGCCGCGATCAGGGGCTCGATACTCCGTGTCACCGACGCGCACGTCGGCGAGACGGGCGCGATCATCTCGCGCTCCTGCTACGTCATCTCGGCCAAGCGCTACACGTTCTTCGAGTGCCAAGGCGAGGCGCTCACGGTCTTAGATCCCTCGGAGCATGGGCTAGGACATCTCTTGAATCCGCTCGCCACCACGCGCAGCGCGACCGAAGAGGCAGCGGAAGACGGCAAGCGATGGATGGCCGAGGTCTGGCGCGTGATCGTACGGCGAGCGCTCGGTGAGAACGTGTCGGACCCGGCCTGGTTCGCCGAGCCCGCGGTGACCCGCCTCGCTGTCACCTCGACCCAAGAGGCGAGGACGCTCAATCGGACGGCGCGCGGCAAGCGCCGGCGCGCCGTCACGTTCCGGCCCTTCACGTTCATCCTCGCCGCCCACGTCGCGCCAATCGACGTTCCGGCCGGCGTGGACCGGGAGCGCTTCCGACTCGTCGCGCCCTTCATGAAGGACGCAGCGCAATGGACGCGGGCACGATGGACAGACCTCTTCTCGGGCAATCAGTTCAGCGTCACGACGAAGGCGATCCAGGCCGTGGACATCGTACGCATCAAGTCGATTGCCGATGTCGTCGGAGAGTACGCCGACCATCCAGAGCCCAAGAGCGCGGGCGGCGACGGAGCGCCGTGCGATCGGCGCACGCGCGGCCTCCTCGAGCGCCGACACGTCGTGCTCGCCGACCATGTCTACATCGGCAAGGAATCGAACGAGCTCGAGGCCGTGCAAGCAGACGGGATCCAGGACTTGGACGAGGTGCTCCAGGTCTACCACGACGCGCGGAACGCACGCGCGCTCGCGTGGGTCAAGTCGATGCCGCGTGCCGAGGTGGCCAGGCGTCTCGGGGTCTCGGAGCGCACGGTCCAACGCATCCGGACGGAGAAGCGGCGACTCTCGCCGCGCATGCGTGCGCGCATCCTCGAGGCGCGCGTCCGGGGCGCGTCCGCGCGAACGGAGGAGACATGACGAAATCGGAGAAGACGCTGGTGCCGACCGGCCACGCGGTCCCCAGGGCTCCGCCTTTGGATCGACGTTCTGTGGGCGCTCGATCGCGCGGGCCGCGGGAGGCTGAGAATGCGCGTGAGACGGGGCATGTCGGTGCGAACAATTGCTACCCGGCCGTTCCTCGCCGAGTGACGTTGCTGCTTGTCTCGGTCGGCCCGCGGACGTAGCATCACGCTCATTCTCCGCGCTCAGGTATCGAAATGCCCCGCCGTGCACCGATCCGCCAGCTCGCTCTGGCGGTAATCCTAGCCATGTTCGCTGCGGCCGCCCCCGCGCAGGAGGGCATCAACGAGGACCACGAAGGCACGTTCTCTGCGTCGGTGGCGAGCCGCCAAGCGATCGCGGACACGATACACGTCCACGAGTACCTGATGACCTGGGTCCGGCATGACGCGCGCGGCCGGTCCGAGTGCACGGCGGACATCGCAGGAGAGGAAGAAAGCGAGGCCGGAACCCAACTGACGACCGATCCGGTGACGTGGAAGTGTTCCGCAGGCGCCCAGGAACCCACTGTAGTAGAGTTCGACTACGAGCGGGACCGCTGGGAGATGCATCATCAAGCGGGATCGCCGCCCTTCCGCATTCTATTCGCGCGCGTCGGGAAGAAGGTGTGGGCCGAGGATCTCCTTCCGAGGGCGGTGCAACCGCCCGCCGCAGTGGCGGACTCCGTAGTGCGCGCCGTGCGCGCGCTCTACGTACACGTGAACTCCTATCCGTGCGCCGGCCGGTATGACTACGGCACGATCACCGTCTGCGCCCGCGGGGGCACGGTGGGCCGGGTCGCGTTCTACGACGGCGCCGAAGCGGTGAGTCGACGGATCGAGTTCACGTATGACGCCAGCGGCGTGCTGCGATTCGCGTACGTTCAGTACCGGAGTCCCAAGGAAGAGACGTTTCGCCTCTACTTCGCGAATGACCATCTCGTGCACGGGCTGGTGTCGAACGAGACCCACACGAACGCCGTGTGGAACCCGAGCCAGGATGAGTGGTCCGACACCGAACAAGAGATGCTTCAGCTCGGCGAGCGTTGTATTGCGCTCGCCCGAACTCCGTACGACTCGGCACGAGACGTGGGGCGCGAGGTTTGGCGTTGCGAGTTCAGGCGCGAGTGAGGAGCTCCCCCACAATGACCCTGCACCATTCAACAGCTTTGCACCAACTCGCACACTCGACGCGGGGTCGGAAGAGCCGCGAGTGCTACCGAGACGTGATGCGGCGTTACGCATGGCCGACAAGCAAGAGGTCGGGTGCTGTCCCTCTATTCCGTGAACCCGATAATTGCCGATGAAGTTTCTGACACTCAGCGCTGATCCTGCGGCGAATACGGTAGCGTGGAACAGTTACCGCGAGTATCTACGCTCGGTGCGAGATAGGCTCCCGGCAGCTGTCGCGAAATTCGCAGGAGCAGACTGGTGGTACAATCCCAACGACCACCGCTCTCTGCACGACGCGTGGGTCGAATCGATCAGGCTGGATGAGACGGCTTTGGCAGCGTCGCGCGTACGCCCGATCAACATTGATGTGACCTTGCTTGGACCCTACCATGACAGACGCACCACACTTTCCTATCGCGACGTAAGTCAATACGCGCTCAGGCTCGACCAGTCATCGCTCGACGGAGCTGGAGGACATGGCGACTGGTTGATCGATGAGATTCGCCTATCGCCCGCTGGCGGCGTAATCCATGAAGTCGAGTTCTCCTCCGGTGCGACCTGGCTGATCGAGTGCGCGACGATTCAATACGCGACGACCGATGTGACGGTAGCTCCTTACCGCTCCTAGGGAGTCGATCAAGTGGTCGATTAGCGTCCCACGGTGGCCGGATCGCCGCGCGGTGTGTTTGCCTGTTGAATTCGCGGGCGAGTCGTAAGGCGCACTCCGGTTGATTCTCCGGGCGAATCTCCGGGCGAATAGCCGGTTGAATTCCGGGGCGGCAATTCCGCTATCCGCCGGTTGAATTCCCCGGTTGAATTCGGGGCGCAATCGCCGGGGCAATTGCCAGTGCAACCCCCGGGGCAATTCCCGGGCGATCACCGGTGCAATCCCCGGTGCAATGCCGGTGCAATTCCCGGTGCAATTCCCGGTGCAATTCCCGGTGCAATTCCCGGTGCAATCACCGGTGCAACCCCTGGGAAAATCCGCCCGCACCGCCGCCCGCACCGCCTGGCGCGTCACCGCCGCCCGCACCGCCTGGCGCGTCACCGCCGCCCGCACCGCCTGGCGCGTCACCGCCGCCCGCACCGCCGCCCGCACCGCTCCCGCCCGCCCCACGCACCGCGCCGCGCGGATCGCTGACTGCGGACCGCGGGACGGGGATCGCTGGCAGCGTTCCGCCGGCGACGATCACCGACACGCACCGTGCTCGAGCTGCGAAAAGTGGCCGAAAATGGGCCCGGAGGGAGACATTTTTCCGGCCTTACCTCTATACCCCTCTCGGCTCCGCCCGCGAAGCCCGCGACTGGTATTTCAAGTCGCGCGATGGACTGGGCCACGAGGAATGCGAGTCCCGCCTGGAGCAACTCGGCCACATCATCCGCATCCTCACCACGCTGATCCGCCGCGCGCGCATCCCCGCAGCGCGCCGAAGCGCAGGTGCTCGCTAGAACTTCAGTTCTCTCCGGTCCTACGCACTGTAGTTAGTGCCTGCCTCGCCACGTCCGCCAATCCGCCATCAACTCCCCCTCGACCGCCTCCGCGGCCTTATCCAGCCAGGTATCCCCCCGACGCTTCATCTCCGCGAGCAACACCCGCGGCGGCGCGCTCCCGAGGTGCAGGTTCGCCGTCTCCCAACCCATGGCGTGCAGCAGCGTGAGCTCCTGCCGCTCCTGCGGGATCGCCTCGAGCGCGATGCGGCTACAGTCGGGGGCGAGGCGACGCACGATCCAGCCGCGCTCCTGATATGAGAACGGATCGGCGCATCGCACCGCGCGCTCGATGAGGCGCTCGCCGAACACGCGCTTGTCCTTGAGCCGGCCGCGCGCCCAATCCACGGCGGAGGGCGCGAGCGCCTTCACTTCGCGCGCGACGAGCGCCCCCGCGCTCAACGCGATCGCGGCGTAGCGCTCGCGGCCGAGGCTGCCGAGGCCTGCCACGCGATGCACGTAACGCGGCTTGTCGGCGTCCTTGGGGAGTGCGCGCGCGAGGAGCGCGCGCGGCGTGGCCGGCGGTCTGCGCTTGAGCGCGGGGAGCGACGTGAGCTTGTCCCAGAATTCGGCGGGATCGTGCAGGCGGTACGCCGCCATCATGCGGAGCGCGTGATGATGCTCGGCGAGCACGAACGCGTGCCCTCCGGCCGCGCAGCTCTCGCGATACCCGCGCAGGATCTCGGCGCTCGCGTCGCGAGGCTCGAGCCTGAGCTTCGCCTGCGCGATCGCGAGGCGCGCGCTCGTCGCGAGACGCACGAGGTCGAAGGTCCACGGGAGGCGCGCGGCTTCGTCGACGTCGTTCACTCCCCAGATGAGCCGCCCCTCGCCGTCGCGCCACGTGCCGAAATTCTCGACGTGCAAGTCGCCCACGGCGAGCACCGCGGTCGCGTTGGCGACGTCGCCGGCGTGGTCGTCCCAGAGCTGCACCCAGCGGTAGAAGGTCGCGCGCAGGAAGGCGAACGCGTCGTCCTTCATGTGCTTGTGCTTGAGCGCGAGGTCCGCCTCGCTCAGCGTGAGGAGACGTCCGAGCCAGCGTTCGTACTCGGAGGTGGCGCGAACGATGTCCATGGTCCGTGAGGAGGCTGAGCGATCGAGCCGGCCGCCGCTCGCGCGGAGGCGTGCACGGCGCTAGAGTGCAGGGAGAACCTCCAAGTGGCAAGGACATATGGGCGAACTCGGCATCGACAAGATCCTCCTCATCCTCGGGGCGGCGCTGCTCCTGTTCGGCGCCAAGCGCATCCCGGAGATCGCGGGCTCGTTCGGGAAGGGCATCCGCGAATTCAAGAAGAACATGAACGAGATCGGGGCGCCGGAGCCGCCGCAGCAGCTGGGGCCGCCGCGGGCGACGGATGACTCGCGGGTCTCGGAGGCGCCGCGGCCGGAGCCGAAGAGACTCATCTAGTCTTGGAACGGCTGGGAGAGTGGGGGGTGGGGTTTGGCCGACTCCAGCGGGTGGGAGCGTGGGGACTGATGGGAGTGGGAGTGTGGGAGGCGCGATCAGTGGGCGCGGAGGTTGGAGATCAACTTCGTGAGCACGCGGCAGATGCTGGTGTGGAGGGAGAGGCGCGCTTCCGTGACCTCGGCACCGAGTTCCTCGCGCGCTTGGTAGTACCAGTCGCGAGACTCGCGGGCGGAGCCGAGGGCGTATTCGTAGAACTTGCCGCGATCGCGCGGGCCGATTCGGCTGTAGCCCTCCGAGATGTTCGCGCTGATCGAACCCGTCGCGCGGACTAACTGATCCGCGAGCCCCGTCATTCCTGTCTGCTTCGCGAGCAGCACCGCATCGCGGCGCCCTAACTCCCCGGCGTAAACCGCCGACCGATAGACGCGGAGCGTCCAAAGCGGATCATCCCGCAGATGCCGCGGCACACCGCTCTCCCACTCCTCGTAGCTCGGCCCGAGCCTGTCTCGCATGCAGAATGATTGGATCGCGCCGTGTTCCACTGCGCCATCAGATCATTCCTCACGGAACCCCACACTCCCACTCCCATCAGTCCCCACGCTCCCAACCGCTGGAGTCGGCCAAACCCCACACACCACTCTCCCTGCCTTCGCCTACTCCCCCCGCCCTTCCAACTCCCCAAGCAGCCTGACATAGCTCTCATACCGCTCCCCACTCATCGCCCCGCGCTCGACCGCTGCCCTCACCGCGCACCCCGGCTCCGAGATGTGCCTACAATCCCTGAACCGGCATTCTCCCTCCACCGCTCGGATCTCGGGAAAGCACCTCGCGAGCGACGCCGCATCCACCCCCCAGATCCCGACCTCCCTCAGCCCCGGCGTGTCCACCACGTAGCCGCCGTCCGGGAGCGGATGCATGAGCGCCCCCACCGTGGTATGGCGTCCCTTGTTCACGCTCTCGCTGATCGCCCCGACGCGCAGATCGAGCCCCGGGTAGATCGCGTTCATGAGCGACGACTTCCCCACGCCGCTCGGCCCGGTGAGCGCCGAGACGCGCCCCGCGAGCGCCGCGCCCAGCGCGTCGAGTCCGATGCGCTGCTTCACGCTGGTGTAGTGCACGGGATAGCCTATGCGCTCGTAATCCGCGAACATCGCGGGCGCGCGCGCATCGAGATCCAGCTTGTTCACGACGATCCGTGCCGCGATGTCGTTGGATTCGGCGACGACCAGGAACCGGTCGAGCATCCGCACGTTCGGTTCGGGCTTCACCGCGGCGAACACCACGACCACTTGGTCCACGTTCGCGGCGACGACGCGCTTCGCGTGGGGATTCCCCGGCGAACGCCTGGCGAGCGCCGAGTGCCGCGGGAGGATCTCCGCGATCCGCGCCGAGTCGCCGCGCTCGAGGCGCACGTGATCGCCCACGCTGAGCTTGAGCTGTTCGCCATCCTTGAGCTTCCCGCGCATCGACGCGTCGTGCACGACGCCGTCGGGATCGCGCACGCGCCACACGCCGCCGGTGCCGCTGAGCACCACGCTCACGTCGTTCACGCGCGTCCGCTCCGGCGCGCGATCTCGGCGTCGAGCGTCGCCTTTGCCTCGGCGAGCGACATCGCGCCGAGTTGGGCGCGCGCGTCCGCTTCGGTCGCCGCGCGCACGAGGAATCCCGTCTCGAGATGCCCGGTGATGATCGGGTCTCCCTTCCCCCAGCGCACGAACACGAGATAGGCGCCCACGGGACCGCGCGCGTCGCCCGTGTCGTCGACGTCGATCTCCACGCTGTAGCTGAGGCCGTCGCTCCCCTCGAACGCCGCGGGGCGTTCGTGCACCGCCTGGTAGCCGCCGATGGTATCGTCGTCCCCCTTCGAGTGATCCGGGGGCAGGAACCGACCCACGCGCTACCGCTTCCGGCTGAACGCCTCGCGCATCACGCTCCCGGTGATGAACGCGACGTTGGCCGGCCGCTCCGCGAGCCGGCGCATGAGGTACGGATACCACTGCGTGCCGAAGGGCACGTAGACGCGCATGTTGTACCCCTCGCGCACGATCGCTTCCTGCAGATCGCGCCGGATGCCGTAGAGCATCTGGAACTCGAAGCGCGACGGCGCGATCCCCTGTTCCTTCGCGTACCGCTTCGCCTCCGAGATGATCGCGGGATCGTGCGTGGCGAGGCCGGGGTAATTGCCCTCGCTCATGAGGCGGCGCATGCACGTGACGTAGTTCGCGTCCACGTCGGCCTTCGCGGGGAAGGCGACGGTCGGGGGCTCCTTGTAGGCCCCCTTGCAGATCCGCACGCGCGCGCCGAGCGCGATCGCGCGTTCCACATCCTGCTCGGTGCGGAACAGGTAGCTCTGGAGCACGATGCCCACGTGCTTCTCGAAGCCGGGATAGAGCTTGTCCTCGAACATCGCCAGCGTGCGTTCGGTGTAGTCGCTCCCCTCCATGTCGAGGCGCACGAACGAGTCGTACCGTTTGGCGCGCGCGAGGATCTCGCGCATGAGCTGCACGCACAGCGGTTCCGAGATGTCGAGCCCCATCTGCGTGAGCTTCACGCTCACGTTGGCGTCCAGTTTCTCCTTCGCGATGCGGTCGAGCATCTCGAAGTACGCGTTCGCCGCCGCTTGCGCCTCCGCCTCGTTCGTGACGCTCTCCCCGAGGAGGTCGAGCGACACGGAGATCTTCCGCGCGTTGAGCTCCCGCACTGCCGCGATCGCGGTGTCGAGCGTCTCTCCCGCGACGAAGCGGCCGGCGAACTTCTTGGCAAGACCGTTGTTCCGCACGAAGCGGAAGATCGTGGGTTGATCCGAGAGCCAGAGGAATGTCTGCCGCAGCATCAGCGCGTCCCGCCCTGCGCGGCGGGGATGCGCGCCACCGGGAAGAACCCTCCCGGCGCGAGCGACGCGTCGAAGAAGTTCCAGGTGACGAGCCCGTCGTCGCTCTCCGCCTCCAGCAGGTAGAACGCGACGAGGCCGAGGGGCTGCGCGGTGTACACCACCGTGGTGCCCGCGGGGAGCGTGAGCGTGGAGTCGCGCCAGCGCCCCGCGACCGAAGTCTCGTGATGCCCTTGGAAGGGGCGCTCGGCGTGCTTCACCGAATCGAGCGCGAAGAGCTGGGCGCTCACGGCCCACGGCTTCACCGTGGCCTGCATCTGCACGCCGTGCTCGCTGAGCACGCGGAGCGCGGCGGTGTCGGCGGCGGGGATCGCGTACGCGAACGGGAGCGTCCGCGTGAGCGTGGGCTCGAAGGTGACCCACACCGGCATGAGCTGCGCGCGCATGTGCCCCGTGCGCCGGAGCCCGATCGGGACGCCGGGCTGCGTGCGCACGGAATCGCCGGTCTTCGCGAGATCCTCGGCGATCACGGTGTCCTCGAGCGGGGAGCGCGCGAGCGTGGACCGCAGCGAGAGCTTGGGGGCGCTCTCCGGCGCGCGTCCCCAGGCGGTGACCATGGCGTCGGCGTGCGCCGAGAGGTCCCGGATCGTCTGCGCGTGGCTGGCGACGTACGTGAGCACCTCGCGCACGAACCAGTACATCGAGTTCACGCGCCGCTCGAACGGATCGTGCGAGTACCCCTCCGCGAGCACCGCGATGCGGCCGCGGATGCCCACGTAGTTGGTCCCGAATCGCGGGCGCGAGTCGTAGGTGAACCAGCCCTGCTTCACCGTGTCAGCGTTCACGTCCGCGCCGTACTCGATGGCGAAATTGCCGTAGTCGTACGTGGCGTAGTGATGCTTCTCCTGCATCACGCGGCGCACCGCCGGGAGGAGCGAATCGACCGCGTACTTGCCGCCGAACAAGGCATCGGGGCTGAGCGAGGGGGCGTATGTGAGCGCGTAGCCGTGGAAGGAGCCGTCGGTGGTGTGCAGGTCCATGAAGAGATCGGGATCCCACCTGGTCATCGCGGCGAGGGAGGCGCGCGTCTCGGGGGCCTCCGCCTTCACGTAGTCGCGGTTGAGATCGAGCCCCTGTCCGTTGGCGCGCTGCCCGACCATCTCGGGGCCGTTCTGTTCGGTGCGATTCACGCTTTGCGCCGCGAACTTCTCGTTGCCGTCCGTGTTGTAGATCGGCACCGCGATCAGCACGATCGAATCGAGGAGCGAGGGGATGTCCGCCGTGGTGAGATCGCGGATCATCGCGAGCATCGCTTCCTTCCCCTCGACCTCGCCGGCGTGGATGTTCGCCTGCACCCAGACGATCGGGCGGCCGAGTGCGCGCGCTTCCGCCGGCGTGCGCACGAGCGGGCGCGAGAGGATCACCATGGGGATCGCGCGCCCCTCGGGGCTCGTGCCGAGGTTCGTGCGCACCATCGGCACGCCCAGCGTGTGGAGCGAGTCGAGGAACTTCACGACGTCCGCGTAGGTGGACGTCTCCGTGTAGTTGGTGAGCTGTGCGCGCGATTTGGGGAGCGCCGCGGGGGACGGGGTGTTGGTGTGCCCGCCGCCGCACGCGGCGAGCATCACGAGCGCGGCGGCGGCGCGCGGCCTCACTTGCTCTCCATGCCGGCGGCGGACGGAGCGCTCATGCCGAGCGTGCGGTCGAAGTAGTCCGTCATCATGGTGAAGAGGTGCACCTGCGTGTTCCCGCCGCTGATCGAGTGCGTGCGCCCCGGGTAGAGCATCATCTCGAACTGCGTGTTGTACGACTGCAGCGCGTTGGCGAACCAGAAGGTGTTCTGCGGGTGCACGTTGTCGTCCGCGGTGCCGTGCACGAGGAGGAGGCGCGCGGTGAGCCCGTTCGCGTAGGTGAGCACGGACGTCATCTTGTAGCCGTCGGGGTTCTCCGCCGGCGTGCGCATGTAGCGCTCGGTGTAGATGTCATCGTAGAGGCGCCAGTCGATGACCGGGGCGACGACGATGCCGCTGTGGAACACCTTCCCGCCCCGGCTCGTGGTGAGCGCGGTCATGAAGCCGCCGCCGCTCCATCCCCACATCGCGATGCGGGCGGGATCCGCCCACGGGCGCTGCGCGATCCACTTGGCCGCGTCGATCTGGTCCTGCGATTCGAGATAGCCCGTCTTCATGTAGGTGACCTTCTCGAACGCGCTCCCGCGCGCGCCGGTGCCGCGGTTGTCGACGCTCATCACCACGTAGCCCTTCTGCGCGAGCATGCGGTGCCAGAGGTCACGGCGGCCGCCGAAGTTGTCCATCACCGTCTGCGAGTTCGGCCCGCCGTAGACGTACATGACCACGGGATGCGGCTTCGTGCTGTCGAATCCGGGGCCGGTGAGCCGGAACGCGTTGAGCGGCGTGCCGTCGGGCATCGGGATCTTGATGAACGCGGTGGTGATGCGCATCGCGGCGAGCTGCTCGCGCAACGCCTTGTTGTCGTAGAGCACGCGCTTCACGGCGAACGAGCCCGCGTCGCGCAGCGCCGACTGCGGCGGATCGCCGGCGGCGCTCCATGTATCGATGAGGATCTTCCCGTTCGGCGAGGGGTTCACGCCGTGCCATCCGCGCTCGGTGGTGACGCGCACGCGCTCCGGCTTGCGCGTGAGGTGGTAGCTGAACACCTGGCGCTCGAGGGGGCCCGGCACGGCCTCGGTGATGTAGATCATCCCCGTCTTCGCGACGATGCCGTCGACGCTCTCGGCGTCGGAGCTGTCGGGGGTGAGCGCGCGCACGGGGGTGCCGTCGCGGTCGTACAGGTAGTAGCGGCGCCATCCGCTGCGCTGGCTCGACCAGAGGAACATCTTGCCGCCGGGGAGCCAGTACGGCGCGCCATCATCGATGTCGACCCACGCCTTGTCCGTCTCCACCAGCACCGTGCGCGACTGCCCGCTCGTGGCGCTCGCCATGAGGAGCTCGACGCGATTCTGCGTGCGCGTGAGACGCTGGATCGCGAGCGAATCGGCGTCCACCCACTCCACGATCGGGATGTACGCGGCGTCCGTGTCGAGATTGAGCCACGTGGTGTGGTCCGTCGCGATCTCGACCACGCCGATCTTCACGCGCCCGTTCGCGTCACCCGGCTGCGGGTAGCGCTCCATGTTCGCGCGCGCGTGCACTTGCGCCTGGTCCATGATCGGGTGCAGCGGCTCGGGGGACTGGTCGATGCGCCAGAACGCGATGCGCTTGGAGTCGGGGCTCCAGCGGAACGCGTCGCGCAGGTTCAGCTCCTCCTCGTAGACCCAGTCGCTCGTGCCGTTCACGATCACGTCGCTGCCGTCCTGCGTGAGCGCGCGCTCCTGCCCCGTGGCGAGGTCGACCACGAAGAGGTTGTTGTCGCGCACGAAGGCGACCTTCGATCCGTCGGGCGACAGTGTGGCGAACATCTCGTAGCCCGGCTTCGTGGAGATGGGCGTGAGCTTCTTCGTCGCGAGATCGAGCACGCTGAAGTAGCCCTTCGTGTTGAGCCGCCAGACGCGTGCGCTGTGATGGAAGATCAACGCCTTCTTCTCATCCGCGCTGAGCGCGAATCCTTCGGCCGTGAACCGCTTGCCGGCGGAGTCGGTGAAGACCGATGCATCCGCGAGCACGGTCTCCGCGCCCGTGAGCGCCTCCACGCGCACGAGCGCGTTGCCGCCGGCCGGATCCTCCTTGAGCATGACCCACGCGTTGCCGTCGGCGAGCCAGTGGATGGAGTGCGACGAGACGCCGTCGAACTCGCCGCGGCCGAAGATCGCGTCCACGGTGAGCGTGGGAGCGGCGGGCTGCTGCGCGGATGCGGCGATGCCGGCGAGCGCAACGAGAGCAAGCGAAGGGAGGGCGAAGGAGCGAATGAGTGAACGCATGTGATGGATTGGAGAACGGATGAGAGGGAGAAAGTCTATCCGCGCGGCGCGGTTGCGGCCAGGCGCGGGCGCCCCTGGATTTTCCGCGCCGACGCGGTAAGACTCCGCGCATGAAGACCCCCGCCCCCGCCCGCCCCGCATCCGACGAGTACTTCGAGTTCTACGCCGCCTACATCGCCCTCGTCCCGGACGGCGACGTGCGCGACCTGCTCGAGCAACAGACCGCGGAGACTGCGCGCTACATCCGCGCCAAGGGTGACGCGTGGGCGGTGTCGCGCTACGCGCCGGGCAAGTGGAGCCCCAAAGAGGTGATCAACCACATCGCCGACGCCGAGCGGATCTTCACGTACCGCGCGCTCCGCATCGCGCGCGGCGACCAGACGCAGCTCGCGAGCTTCGACGAGAACGCGTACGTGCCGCTCGCGAACTCCGACGCGCGCACCACGACGGACCTCCTCGAAGAGCTCGCGGCCGTGCGCGCCGCCACGGTGAAGCTGCTGCGCTCGTTCGACGGCGCCGCGTGGGCGCGGAAGGGGAACGCCAGCGGCCACACGATCAGCGTGCGCGCGCTCGCGTACATCACGTGCGGGCACGAGCTGCACCATCTGCGCGTGCTGAAGGAGCGCTACCCCTAGGGCCCGAGCTTCGCGTTCTCCACCGCTTCCGCGAGGCGGGCGGTGAGCGCGCGCATCTCCTCCGCGCGGGCGCGCACGATCCCGCGGAACACGGTGCGCGCCACGCCGTAGGCGCTCGCGACGCACGCGAACGCGGCCGCCACCGCTACCACGGGATCGTGCTTGGCGCTCAAGACCGCGCCGATGACCGGCCCCGCCGTCCCGCCCCCGCCGCCGCCCACGATGCCGCCGAACACGCCTCCCGCGAGCTGCGAGAAGCGCTCCTCCACGCGAATGGTCGTCTGCCCCGCGCGAGGGACGACCGTCACCGACACGCGCCGCTGGCGGTTCGCCGAGCTCCACGCGAGCGACCGGCCGAGCGTGCTGACGTGTCCCACATCGCCCAGTTGCCGCCGGATCACCTCGACGAGCACGTCGTAGTCGTCTTCGCTGACCCGGCCCGTCACCTTCGCCTCGAACGACACGTAGAGCGGCGCCCCCGCCCAGAATCCAGCGCGCGGCGTGAGCGTGGTGACCGGCGTCAGCGCGTGCGGGCCCGTGGGAGCGGCCGGCGCGCGCGTGAGGCCCAAGTCCTCCATCGCCTGCGCCACGAACCGTTCACTGATGCCGGCCTCGACGGCGGATGCCTTCACGTCGCCGAGCGCGTAGCCGGCGGTGCGCGACGGCTCCGGCGCCGCCGCCAGCACGGGGAGGGGCGGCGGCGCCTGCGCGGACGTCAGCGCCTGCAGCTCCGACGCACGCTGCCACACCGCCTTCGCCTGCGACTCCGAGAGCACGCGTGGCGTGGCCGCCGCCGCCTCGAGCGCGGGATCGGCCAGCACGCGCTCCAGGACGTGCGCGAGATCATCTCCCGTGGCGTAGCGCTGCGACGCCTCGCGCATCAGGCACTTATCGACGATCGCGGCGAGCGCGGCGGGCACGGCGGGCGCCGTCTCCGCGAGCGACGGCGCGCGCTTGGTCACGTGCGCGACGAGCACCGCGCTCGCCGTCTCGTGATCGAACGGGAAGACGCCGCTCAGCGCGAGGAAGGCCGCCACGCCGAGCGCATAGAGGTCCGTGCGGCCGTCGAGCGTCTCTCCCGCCACCTGCTCAGGGCTCATGTAGTGCACCGTGCCCAGCACGTGTCCGGTGGCGGTGAGCGGCGCCGCCGCTGTCACGCGCGCGATGCCGAAGTCCGTCACGAGTGCGCGGCCCGTGACGCGCTCGAGGAGGATGTTCTCCGCCTTCACGTCGCGGTGGATCACGCCGTGCGCGTGCGCGTAGCCGAGCGCGAGCGCCACGTCGCGCAGATACCCCGCGGCCTCGCGCGGCGGGAGGGGCCCGCGCTCGCGCACGCGCTCAGCGAGCGACTCGCCGTCCACGTACGCCATCACGAAGTAGACGAACCCGCCGGCCTCGTCGGCCCGGTAGATGGGCACGATGTTGGGATGCGAGAGCGACGCCGCGGTGCGCGCTTCGCGCAAGAAGCGCTCGCGCGTGACGACGTCGCTCAGGTGGCGCGGGAGCGTCTTGATCGCCACAAGGCGGTCGAGGCGCACATCGCGCGCGAGATAGACGACACCCATCCCGCCGCGGCCGATCTCGCGCTGGAGCTCGTACTGCCCAGAGAGTGCCGAGGCGAGCTCGGCGAACTCCGGCGCGGGAGCAGTCATCCGAGCGGGTTGCCGCTCTCCGGATAGAACCGCGCGCGCGTCTGTCCCATGCCCGCGAGGAGCTTGCCCGGCTCGAAGCGCGGCGAGAAGCGCTGATGGAGCATCTCGAGCTGGCGCATGATGTTCGCCGCCCCTTCTTCGTCGATGTAGCGGAACGGGCCGCCGAGGAACGGCGGGAAGCCGATGCCGAACACCGCGCCCACGTCGCCGTCGCGCGGCGACCGGAGCACGCCGTCCTCGAGGCAGCGCGCCGCCTCGTTCACGAGCGCGAGGAGGCATCGCTGCTGGATCTCCGCCGCGGCCATCTCCACGTGCACGCGCCCGCGTGGGAGGAGCGCGTAGATCGAGTCGTCCACGCCCCGCTTCTTCCCGTTCTCGTAGCGGTAGAAGCCCCGGCCCCCTTTGCGGCCGGTGCGGCCGTCGCCCACCACCTTCGTGAGCGTCACGGCGGGGCGGAAGCGATCGCCCAGCGCTTCGTGCATCACCTGCCCCACTTTCGCGCCGATGTCGAGGCCCACCTCATCCATGAGCGTGATCGGCCCGACGGGGAATCCCGCGTCGACCATCGCGTGGTCGAGGGCCTCGATCTCCACCCCTTCGTCGAGCAGGTAGCCCGCCTCGTTCATGTACGCCGTGAGCGTGCGCGTGGTGTAGAAGCCGGGCCCGTCGTTCACCACGATCACGTGCTTGCCGAGCCGCTTCCCGTAGGCCACCGCCGTCGCGATCGCGTCGGGGGCCGTGCGCTTCGTCGCGATGACCTCGAGCAGCGGCATCTTGTGCACGGGACTGAAGAAGTGCATGCCGAGCACGCGCTCGGGGCGCTGCGCCGCCTCCGCGATGCGCGTGATCGGGATCGTGCTCGTGTTCGACGCGTAGGTCGCGTTGGGCGCGAGCACGGACTCCGTCTCCTTGAGCACCTTGTGCTTGAGGCCGATCTCCTCGAACACCGCCTCGATCACCAGCTGCGCGAAGCGGAAGCCCGAGTAGTCGACGGTGCCTCCCACGAGCGACATCTCGTCGCGATACTCGACGCGCGTGATCTGCTTGCGCGTGAGCCGCTCGCGCAGCACGTCGCTCACCGCCTTGAGCCCCTTCGCGACGCGGTCGGCGCTGGCGTCCTTGAGGCGCACCATCACGCGCTGCATCGCGGAGACGGAGGCGATCCCGGAGCCCATGAAACCGGCGCCGAGCACGCCGAGGTGCGTGACCGCCGCGGGCTTGGCGGGCACGGTGGTGCCCGGGTCCTTCCGGAGCGCGTTCGTGGCGAAGAACAGGAACGTGAGCTGCTTGCTCGCGGAGGTCACCGCCATCTCGCCGAACAGGCGGGCCTCTTCGTGGAACCCGCGCACGCTGCCGCCGGAGATCCCCGTGCGCACGGCGTGGATCGCGGCGAGGGGTGCGGGGAAGTTCCCGTGCGTCTTCGCCATGACGCCGGCGTGGGCCTGGCGGAACACGAGCGCGCGCCCGAGCGGATTCTTCTCGAGGAGCCAGTCGGCCAGCCCCGTGTGCTTGCGCCCGCGCGAGCGCCTCAGCGCGCCGGACGCGAGCTTGCGCGCGCGGTCGATCGCGATCTCGCGCAGGATCGCCGGGTGCACCATCTCGTCCACGAGCCCGATCTGCAGCGCCTTCTTGGCGCGGATGTTCTTGCCGGTGAGGATCATGTCGAGCGCGTTGCGCAGTCCCACGGTGCGCGGGAGTCGCTGCGTGCCGCCGGCGCCCGGGATGATTCCGAGCATCACTTCGGGGAGCGCCAGCATCGTCTTGGGATGATCGGTGCACACGCGGTAGGCGCACGCGAGCGCCGCCTCGGTGCCGCCCCCCATGCACGCGCCGTGGATCGCCGCCACGAGCGGCGTCCGGAGCTTCGCGATGCGGTCCATCATCATCTGCCCCGCGGCGCTCATCGCCTCGCCGTCGGCGGCGGTCTTGATGGTGAGGAACTGCTCGATGTCGGCGCCCGCGACGAACATCTCCGGCTTACCCGAGATGAACACCCCGGCGCGGATGTTCGCGTCGCGCTGGAGCCGGTCGAGCACCGCGGCGAACTCGTCGACCACCGCGGGGGTGAACTTGTTCACGCTCTCCCCCGGGAGGTCGAACGTGATGACCGCCACGCCGTCCTCGACGTCGACCCGCAGCGCGGTGCCGGTGGATTCGGCGGCGGCGGTCACGCGGCGTTCTCCAGGACCATCACGCAGCCCAATCCGCCGGCGGCGCACACGGACAACAATCCGAACTGCGCGCCGCGGCGATGCAGCTCGTTCGCGAGCGTGGTCGTGATGCGCGCCCCCGTGGCGCCGAAGGGATGCCCGATCGCGATCGAGCCTCCCATGACGTTGAGCTTGGATCGGTCCACGGTGCCGACGGGCTTCGAGAAGCCCGCGCGCGCGGCCCACTCGGGGCTCTCGAACCCGCGGAGGTTGCAGAGCACCTGCGCCGCGAACGCCTCGTGGAGCTCCACGACGTCCATGTCCTTGAGCGTGAGCCCCGCGCGCTGGAGCGCGACGGGCGCCGCGAGCACCGGCGCCTGCAACAATTGTTCGCCGGGATCGAGCGCGGCGTACGCGTAGCTCCGGATGAACGCGATCGGCGTGAAGCCGAGCGCGCGCGCCTTCTCCTCGCTCATGAGGAGCACCGCCGCGGCGCCATCGGTGAGCGGACTCGAATTCCCGGCCGTGACGGTGCCGTACCGGCGGTCGAACACCGGCTTGAGCGCCGCGAGCTGCTCGAGGCTCGTGTCGGTGCGGATGCCGTTGTCGCTCGTCTCCCACTTCTCGTACTTGGGGGGCGCGTAGAACGGCACGATCTCCGCCGTGAGCCGGCCGTCCTGCGTGCCGGCGGCCGCGAGGCGGTGCGAGCGCAGCGCGAACTGGTCCTGCTCGTCGCGCGGGATGTGGTTGATCTTGGCCATCTTCTCCGCGCTCTGTCCCATCGTCTCGCCCGTGGTCTGCTCCGCGATGGCAGGGGTGACGGGGAGGAAGTCGCGCGGGCGGATCTTGGCGAGCGCGCCGAGGCGCGCGCCGAACGACTTCGCCTTGGAGGCCGCGACCAGCGCGTCGGAGAAACCGCGGGAGTGCAGGATGGGGATGTTGCTCAGCGACTCCGCGCCGCCGGCGATCGCCACGTCGGCGTGCCCGAGCGCGATCTGGTCGGCCGCGTCGGTGATCGCCTGGTTCGCGCTGGCGCAGGCGCGGCTCACGGTGTACGCCTGCACCCCCTTCGACAGCGCGGGACTGAGCGCGACCTCGCGCGCGATGTTGGGGGCGAGCACGTTGGGGACCACGGTGCCGAACACGAGCACGTCCACTTCCGTGCCGTCGATCCCGGTGCGCGCGACGAGCTCCGAGACGATCGTGCGGCCGAGGTCCTCCGCCGACGACGCGCGCATCGTGGTGCCGGCGCGCGCGAAGGGCGTGCGGAATCCCGCGACGATCGCGACGCGCCGGCCGTTCCCGTGTCCGCTCATGGGCCGAAAGCTAGACGGGCCGATATGCCCCCGCCAATCAGGGAGTTCCCGCATTGACGGCGGCGATACTGGCGACGTAGCGTTCGCCCGCCGCGTCGCGGACGAGCGCGTCGCGCTGCGCGGCGATGCGCAGCGGGCCGACGAGGGTGGCGAGCTCGCCGGCGGCGAGGAGATGCGCCGGCGCGCGCGGGCCGTGCGGCATCGCGAGCTGCCGCAACGTGTACGTCTCGAGGATCACGCGCCCACCGGGGCGGAGCCAGCGATGGAGCGTGGGGAAGAGCGTGCGGTCGAGGAAGTTCACGCACACGATCGCGTCGAGCGCCCGCTCGCGCAGCGGGAGCGCGTGCACGTCGGCCACGATCGCGTGCACCGCGAGGCCCGCGCCGGCGCGCGCGGCCGCTTCCATGGCGGGGAGCGAGAAGTCGAGCGCGAGCACGCGCAGCCCCGCGCGCGCCATCGCCGCCGCGTGACGCCCGGGACCGGCCGCGAGCTCGGCCACGAGCGCGCCGCGCGGGATCGACGCCGCCTGTTGAAGCACCCACTCGCTCGGCGCGCCGGGCTCGAACCAGACGCTCGCGCGGTGGCGCTCCTCCCAGCGCGCGCGGTCCGTCACGCGGCCGCGGACGCGTGAGCCGCGCCCCGTTCGACGCCGCCGCGCGCGCCGCCGCGCTGGACGCCATCGGCGCCGAGCCGCTCGACCTCCTGATCATCGGCGGCGGGATCACCGGAGCCGGCGCCGCGCGCGACGCCGCGACGCGCGGACTCCGCACCGCGCTCGTCGAACGCGACGACTTCGCGAGCGGCACCTCCAGCCGGAGCTCGCGCCTCATCCACGGCGGACTGCGCTACCTGGAGCACGGCGAGCTCCATCTGGTGTTCGAGGCCAGCCGCGAGCGGCGCGTGCTCCTGCGCACCGCGCCCACGCTCGTGCATCCGCTGCGCTTCACCTGGCCCGTGTACCGCGGCGCGCGCGTGCCGAAGTGGGAGCTGCGGGCGGGGCTCATGCTGTACGATGCGCTCGCGATGTTCCGGAATGTAGGGCGGCACCACATGTGGGACGCGGCGGAGATCGAGCGTCTCGAGCCGCGGCTGCGGCATGACGGCCTCGTGGGGGGCGCGACGTACTTCGACGCCTCCACGAACGACGTCCGGCTGACCATCGCCAACATCCGCTCGGCGGCGGACGCGGGCGCGCGCATCGCGAACCACGCGGCGGTGCGCGCGCTCATCGTGGAGCGCGGCGTGGTGCGCGGCGCGGAGATCACGTGCGCGCTCACCGGCCGCACCGTGCGCGCCTCCGCGCGTTGCGTCGTGAACGCCGCCGGCCCATGGGGGGACGGCATCCGCCAGCTCGCCGATCCCGGCGCGAAGGTGGGCGTGCGCGGCACGCGCGGAGCGCACATCGCCGTCCCGCGCCTCGCGGCGGGGACCACCGGCGCGATCGCGATCACGCATCCGCGCGACGGCCGCGTGATGTTCATCCTCCCCGCGGGGGAGTTCACGATCGTCGGCACGACCGACACCGACTACTTCGGCGCGCTCGACCAGGTGCGGGCCACGCGCGAGGACGTCGCCTATCTGCTCGAGGCGGCCAACCACTATCTCCCCGCCACCGCGCTCTCCACGGGCGACGTCGTGGCCGCTTGGGCGGGCATCCGCCCTCTCGTCGCGAGCAACGCCGCCTCCACCGCCGCCGTCTCCCGCGAGCACGCCATCACGCCGGGGCCCAAGGGCATGCTCTCGGTGTCCGGCGGCAAGCTCACCACGTATCGCCTCATGGCGCAGCAGATCGTGGACCGCGTCGAGACGGCGATCGGACGGCCGCACGCGCGCTCGCGCACCGCCGAGGATCCCCTGGTGCCCGATGGCGAGACCGAACCCGACCGCACGCAGGTCGCGGCGGCGGTGGCGCAGGTGGTGCGGCACGAGATGGCGATGACGGTGTCGGACGTGCTCGTCCGCCGCCTCCAGCTCGCCTACGAGCTGCGCGACAACGGCGCGGCGCTCGCGCCCTCCGTGGCGCGCCTCATGGCGCCGATGCTCGGGTGGACCGCAGCGCAGGAGCGCGACGCCGTGTCCGACTACGTCCGCGACGTGACGCGGATCTTCGCGATCGAGTAGCTACGCGCTGTCGCCTTCGTGGATCGTGACGAGCTCCACGATCCGCAGCTGGCGCGTGCTCGCGGGAAGCTTCAGCAGCACGACATCCCCCACCGCCTTGTTCTGCAGCGCGCGGCCGATGGGTGAGCTCATCGTCACGTGCCCTTCCTCGAACTCCACCGCGTCGCCGAACACGAGGTGATAGACCTCGTTCGCCTTGGTCTTGATGTCGACCACGACCACGCGAGAGCCCAGGCCCACACGGTCCACGGGGATCTGCGAGATGTCGATCTGCGAGAGCTTCGAGAGCCGCATGCGCAGCTGGCCGAGCCGCGCCTGCACGAATTGCTGCCGCTCGAGGGCGCTCTTGTACTCGCTGTTCTCGCGCAGGTCGCCGAGCTCCACCGCGCGGCGGATCTCGGCGGGCAACACGACGTTGAGTTCGTGCTGGAGCCGTTGGACCTCGGTCTCCAGCTTGCTCTTGAGTGCGTCGAGCATGATGGACGGTGCGTCTGAAATGGGGAGCGCCCGGCCGCGGAGGCCGGGCGCTGGTGTCGCTCTTCCGCAGTCTAGACGAGCGCGCGCGCGATGTCCACCCTCCGTGTGCTTAATTTCAGGCATGCTCGCGCTCGAGCGCTACGATGACGTCACGCGGCTGCGCTTCTCGACGGCCTCCTCGCGCGCGCTCGGATACGACGCGAGCGCGTACGCCGTGCGCGGCATGCTCGTGGACACCGGCTTCCCGAGCGTGGGGCGCGACCTCGCGGGTTGGCTGGCATCCCAGCAGCCCTCCGGCGTGATCCTCACGCACCAGCACGAGGATCATGCGGGGAACGTGGCGCTCGTCGCGTCGCTCGGCATCCCGCTGCTCGCGGCCGACGCGACGCTCCGCGCCGTGCGGGCGCCCGCGCCCATCGGATTCTATCGGCGCCTGTGCTGGGGATCGCCCGAGCCGCTGCGCACCGAGACGATCCCCTTCGCGCCCGCCCCGCTGGAGTTCATCCCCGCTCCGGGGCATTCCCCCGACCATCACATCGTCTGGGACGCCGAGCGCGCGACCATGTTCGCCGGCGATCTCTTCCTCGGCGTAAAGGTGCGCGTGGCGCAGATCACCGAGCACGTGCCAGAGCTCGCGCAGAGCCTGCGCCGGGCGATCGCGCTGCAGCCGGAACGACTGTTCTGCGCGCATCGCGGGCTCGTGCCCGATCCGGTCGGGCACCTGCGAGCGAAGCTGCAATGGCTCGAGTGGCTGATGGAAGAGTCCGCGCGCCTGCACGCGAGCGGGCGCAGCGATCCCGAGGTCGCGCGCGCGCTCCTCGGCCGCGAGGGGTTCCTCCCGATCTTCACCGGCGGCGGCCTGTCCAAGCGGAACTTGATCCGAGTGAGCCGATGATCACGCGCGGCCGCGAGCGGCTTCGGTTGACTGGGAGCGAGCGTCGTGTCAACATTGCCGTTCCTCACACCGGACCGCTCATGCGCCCATTGCTCGCTCTCGCCGCCGCCACGCTGGCGGTCGCCGCGTTCCTCCCGCATCAAGCCCAGGACGTCGTGGTGCACGCGGAGTGCGCCGGCGCGAAGCTCGGCGCGCACAGCGTCGAACCCGACACGGTGATGGTGGCTCAGGGGAGCGATGTGGACTGGGAGCTCGACGAGAGCTCCACCGCCACCGATCTCACGGTCCAGCCCAAGCAGCTGGGGCACTGGCCGTACGGGAACAACGCGCACTTCCGCGGCGGCCACGGGCATGCGCACCGCGCGCACGCGGGCGGCAACTCGATGAACCAGCACGCGGCCGGGACGTATCCGTACAGCATCCAGCTCAGCTGTCCAGATGGACACGGCGGCTCGACGTCGGTCGAGATCGACCCGACGATCATCGTGCACGGCGGCTGAGCCGCACGCGCGCCCGGCTCCGTGCCGGGCGCGCGCACGGCGTGGGAGTGAGTGACCGACTCGAAGAGCGGACCCGAGTGGACCGAGCACCCTGAACGGCTCGGCCCGTATCGCATCGTCCAGGTGCTGGGCGAGGGGGCGATGGGTACGGTCTACGAGGCGGAAGAGACGGGCGCGATGCGGCGGCGCGTCGCGCTCAAGGTGATCCGCGCGGGGCTCGACTCCAAGGAAGTCATCGCGCGCTTCGAGGCCGAGCGGCAGACGCTCGCCCTCATGAACCATCCGGGGATCGCGAAGGTGCTGAGCGCCGGCACCACCGCCACCGGGCAGCCGTACTTCGCGATGGAGCTCGTGCGCGGGCTCCCGATCACCGAGTACTGCGACCTGCACAAGCGCACGCTCGTGCAGCGCCTCGAGCTGTTCATCGCGGTGTGCAACGCGGTGCAGCACGCGCACCAGAAGGGGGTGATCCACCGCGACATCAAGCCGTCGAACCTCCTCGTGACCGAGCAGGACGACGTGCCGCAGCCCAAGATCATCGATTTCGGCATCGCGAAGGCGGTGGGGCCGCAGCTCACCGAGGGGACGCTGATCACGCAGTGGGGGCAGGCGATCGGCACCCCCGCGTACATGAGCCCGGAACAGGCGGAGACCTCGGGCACGGATGTCGACACGCGCGCGGACATCTATTCGCTCGGCGTGGTGCTCTACGAGGTGCTCGTGGGCCGGCTCCCCGTGGACCCGAGCGACGTGGGGATCCACACGTTCTTCGTCCGGCTGAAGCTGCGCGAGACGAACCCGCCGCTGCCGAGCGCGCGGCTGAACGCGCTCGGCCACGATTCGAAGGGGATCGCGGCGGCGCGGCGCACGAATCCCGGCACGCTGCGCGGCGACGTGCGCGGCGATCTCGACTGGGTCGTGATGAAGGCGCTCGAGCCCGACCGCGCGCGCCGCTATCCCACCGCGGCGGCGCTCGCGACGGACCTCCAGCACTACTTGGCCAACGAGCCGGTGTCCGCGCGGCCGCCGAGCGCGCTCTACCGCATGCGCAAGTTCGTGCGCCGGCATCGCGGCCTCGTGGCGGCGGTCTCGATCGCCGCGGCGGCGGTGATCGGCGGCGCGGTGATGTCCGCGCTCGCGTGGCGGCGCGCCGCGCGCGAGGCCGCGGCGGCGAGCGCCGTCACGAGCTTCCTGGTGGACCTATTCAAGGTATCCGATCCCGGCGAGGCGCGCGGAAACCAGGTGACAGCGCGCGAGATCCTCGACCAGGGGGCACGGCGCATCCGCCACGAGCTCACGGGCGAACCCGTGCTGCAGGGTCGGCTGATGGTGACGATGGGCACGGTGTACCGCTCGCTCGGACTCTACCCGAGCGCGGACTCGCTCCTGCGCGAGGCGTTGCGCGTGCAGGAACGCGCGTCCGGCCCCAACGACACGAGCGTGGCGAGCACGCTGAGCGCGCTCGGGTACGTGGCGCTGCAGCGCGGCGACTACGAGAGCGCGGAGCGTGATTACACGCGCGCGCTCGCGATCCGCGAGCAAGCCTTCGGACCGAACAGCGTGGAGGCGGCCAGCACGCTCTCGGGGCTCGCCGCGCTGCGCATCGTGCAGGGGCGCAACGCCCAGGCGGAATCGCTCTCCGTGCGCGTCCTCGCGATCGATGACAAGGTGCGCGGTCCCGACGACGCGCAGACCGCGAACGACCTCGTGCATCTCGCGTTGGTCTACTGGGGGGAAGGGCGGCTCACGGAGGCGGAGCCGCTGATGCGGCGCGCGCTCGCGATCCAGGAGCGCACCCTCGGCGCCGATCATCCCGACATCGCGGCCACCGAGAACGACCTCGGCGTGCTCTACTACACGATGGGCCGCTACGACGACGCGCTCGCGTCGTACGAACGCACCCTCGCCTCGTTCGAACGGACCGACGGCCCCGATCACCCCGACGTCGCGAGCGTGCTGAGCAACCTCGGCGAGACGTATTGGAAGCTCGGCCGCTATCCGGAAGCGGAGGCGAGCTTCCGCCGCGCGCTCGCGATCCAGGAGAAGTCGCTCGCCGCCTTGAACCCGGCCACGGCGAACACGCTCAACGGGCTCGCGAACCTCCTCCGCGACGAGAAGCGGTACGCCGACGCCGAGCCGCTCTACCGCCGCGCGCTCCTCATCCGCGTGCGCACGCTGGGCGAGCGCAGCCCCGACGCCGATTCGACCCGGAAGGACATGGCGGAGCTGGCGCGCCGCGAGGGCAAGCGCACGCCGTAACGCGGCCGGTCAGAGGCCGACGACCACCTCGACGCCGACGCGCCGCATGCTCGGCGAGAAGAGCGGCAGCACCATCGCGCGCGCCACTTCAGAGTTGTGCTCGCGCACGCGATCGCCCACCGTGGCCATCTCGTAGATCGCGCTCCCCAGGGCGAGCGCCGCCCCGCCGACCACCGCGGTGGCCTCGCCGGCCGAGCATCCCGAGAGGGAGCGCGCGCTGCGCGAGCAGCCCGACGCCGCCGCGGCCGCGAGCGCGACGCCCCCCGCGCGCAGGAGCGTGCCGTTCCACGAACCGCTCAGCGTGCCGCCGTACCACGCGCCCATCGCGGGCCCGGCCACCACGCCGGCCAAGAAGAGCGCGCTCCCGCCGCGCTCCTGCGTGCGGGAGGCGATCGCCGCCCCCGCGACCATCGGCGCGATCGTGGACCCGATCGTGATCCACGTGGCGGCGCGCGGCGACGGGAAGTGCATGGTGCGCGCGAGGAGCGTCGTGTCCCCGAGCCGCGCGAGCGACTGCGCCGCCGCGAGGTGCGCCGCGCAGGCGAGCGCGAGCGCCGCGCGGAGCGCGCGCCTACCGGTTGTAGTGCGGCCCATTGAGGAACTCCTTCTCCAGCGCGCGCATGAGGCGCGGGAGATGGTCCATCAGGCGGCGCGGCTTGCGCGGCTTGCGGTTCGCGAGCGCGTAGCTCGTGAGGAGGGGGAGCGCGATCGTGGAGTCCGTGTAGCACACCACGGCATCCGGGAGCCGCTCGGGATCGATCTTCCCCCAGCTCACGGCTTCGCCCGGCGTGGCGCCGCTCAGTCCCCCCGTGTCGGGGCGCGCGTCGGTGATCTGCAGGAAGTAATCGTGGCCGCGCTCGTCGATGCCGAGCACCTCCTGGATCTGCGGCTCCGTCTGCAGCGCGAAGTTCTTGGGGCTTCCCCCTCCCGCGATCAACACCGCGCTCTTCCCCCCTCCGCGCTTCGCGCCGAGCACGATCGCGGCCGTCTCGTTCACGTCGCGATTCGGATCGAGCACGAGCTTGCGCCCCTCGAGCGCGAGCGCGGCCACGTTCATCCCGATCGACGAGTCGCCCGGCGAGCTCGTGTAGATCGGCACGCCGCACGCATACGCCGCGCTCAGGAGCGACCGCTGCCCGATGCCGAGGGCCTTCTCGCGCTCCTGCACGTACTTGCCGCACAGGTAGTGGAACTCCGCGCTCGACATCGGCCGCTGGAACTCCGGCGCGCGCATGATCTGCCGGAAGAACGCGTCGGTGCTGAGGAGCACGTGGAAATCGAAGAAGATGTCGTAGATGCGCACGACCCCTTCCTCGCGCAGCGTCACGTCGCTCGTGCGCGTGTCGCCGCGGTGCATCGCGAGCCCGAGGCCGAAGTGCGTGTCGTGGTACAGGTTCGCGCCGGTCGAGATGATCCAGTCCACGAACCCCGCCTCGATGAGCGGGATGAGCACCGCGATGCCGAGTCCCGCCGGCGTGAGCGCGCCCGTGAGCGTCATCCCGACGGTCACATCCGGCTCGAGCATCTTGCGCGTGAAGAGCTGCGCCCCCTCGCGCAGCCGCGCGGCGTTGTACGCGAGGAACGTGCCGTCGATGAGCTGGGTGATCGTCTCGTGGCCATCGACGCGGCGCGGATCGATGCGCGCGCCCCCCAGATAGCGGCTGGCCTTCGCGGGGGCCGCCTGTTTCGCGGCGGGAGCGGAACGCTTGGGCGCGGGCTTCTTCTTCACGCGAGGGTCAGCCGGAGTCGGTGTCGGTCTTGCGCCGCCGCGGTTGCGGCCGGCGCTGCGCGTTGTAGGACGCGATCACCGCGTTGGCCGCCTCGGCGGGATCGTCGGTCATGAGCATGAGGTCCATGTCGCCGGGGCCGATCTTCTGCTCCTGCAGCACGCGCGACTGGAGCCAGCGGATGAGCCCCGCCCAGTACCGGCGCCCGAAGAGCACCACGGGGAACTGGTAGATCTTCCCCGTCTGGATGAGCGTGAGCGCCTCGAACAATTCGTCGAGCGTCCCGAAGCCGCCGGGGAAGATGATGAACGCGCTCGAGTACTTCACGAACATCGTCTTCCGCACGAAGAAGTAGCGGAAGTTGATCACCGTATCCACGTACGGATTCGTCCCCTGTTCGAAGGGGAGCTCGATGTTGCACCCGATCGAGCGGCCGCCGCCCAAGCGCGCTCCCTTGTTCGCGGCCTCCATGATGCCGGGTCCCGCGCCGGTGATGATCGCGAACCCCGCCTGCGCGAGGAGCCGCGCCGTCTCCTCGGCCGCGGCGTACGCGGGATCGTCGGGGCCGATGCGCGCCGAGCCGAACACGGTCACGCCCTTCTCGATCCCGGCGAGCGTGTCGAATCCCTCGATGAACTCCGACATGATGCGCAGCACGCGCCACGGATCGGTGCGCGTGAAGTCGGGGCCGTGCGTCACCCCGCGGAGGAGTTTCTCGTCCTCGGTGACCGCGGTGGGGAGATAGTCGCGGATCGAGTCGTCGATCGGGCGCTCTGGCTCGACGAGGCGCACCGCACCGCTGCGCCGCCCTTCGGCCGTGCGCGACGGGGGCGTGCGCCCCGCCTTGAGGTGCCCTTCCTCCGTGCGCGTGCGGAGGAACTCGCGCGACTCCTGCTCCGCCGCGACGATCTTCGAAACGTCCGCGGCCTTCCCGCTCGCCGTGACGACCTTGCTGTTGCGCCCCTTGGGTGCGCGTCCGGTCTTGCCCATGGATGCTCGGGAACCTACCGCGCGCGTGCGCGCTGCGCGAGCGGCGGGATCGAGAACGCGGCCCAGATCGCCTCGAGTGCGATGAAGCCCGCGCGCCGGTCGTGCACGGCCACCCAGCACAGCAACACGCTCCCCGCGAGATTGAGCACGTTGAACCACACATCGCGCCGGTCGAGGCGCCCCAGCTGCAGGCCCGCGAACGCGACGAGCACGATCGCCGCGCCGGCCAACGACACGAGTTGATAGAGCACCCTGGCACCTGCGAGATTGAAGTGTGACCGCCGCGTGGCTCCGACTCTCCCTGGCACTCGCGGTGCGCGGGGTCCTGGACCCGCGCGCCGGCGTCGACCTCGTGCGCGTGGCGTGGCGCTTCCGGCGCCGCGCCTGGTGGCGGCGTCCCCCCTTCCTGCCCGTCCCCGCGCGCACGTACCTGCGCTGGCGAATGTACACCGCGTACGGGGACGCCGACGCGATCCCCCGCGCCGCGGAGATCCTGCGCTACGCGCGGTGGGCCTGCCGGTCGCCGTGAGCGCGCTCGAGCCGCGGATCAAGGCGCACGCCTACGCCGCCGGCTTCGACCTCTGCGGCATCACCACGCTCGGCCCCGCGCCCACCGCGCCGCAGTTCGACCGCTGGCTCGTGCGCGGGTTCGCGGGGGAGATGCACTACCTCAAGCGATGGGCCGACCGGCGACGCGACACGCGCCTCCCCGCGCGCGGGATGCGGAGCGCGGTGGTGGTCGCGCTGGACTACGGCGGCAAGCAGCCCGCGGGGCCGATCGCCCGGTACGCGCGCGGACGCGATTACCACCTGGTGATGCGCGAGGCGCTGCGCGAGCTCCGGCGCGCCATCGCGCGCGAGGCGGAGCGGCCGGTCCGCATGCGCGCCTACTCCGACACCGCGCCCATCCTCGAGCGCGACCTCGCGCGCCGCGCCGGACTCGGATGGTTCGGCAAGAACGCGATGCTCATCCACCCGAAGCTCGGCAGCTTCTTCCTCATCGGCACCGTGCTCACCGACCTCCCGCTCGAGCCCGATGCGCCGTTCGAGAGCGAGCACTGCGGCAGCTGCACGCGGTGCCTCGACGCGTGCCCCACCGGCGCGTTCGCGGAGCCGATGGTGCTCGACGCCACGCGCTGCATCGCCTACCTCACGATCGAGCAGCACGGCGACATCCCGCCCGCGCTGCGCGCGCCCATGGGAGAACGCGCGTTCGGATGCGACGTCTGCCAGGACGTGTGTCCGTGGAACGAGCGCTTCGCCCGCCCCCCGGCGCACGCCGGCGTCGCGCCGCATGCGGAGAACGTGGACCCCGACCTCGCCGCCCTCCTGGCGCTCGACGAAGAGGGATTCGCGCGGCGATTCGCCGGCACGCCGGTCACGCGCCCGCGACGGCGCGGGTTCGCGCGCAACATCGCGGTCGCGCTCGGCAATCGCGGCGCCCCGGGCGACCGCGACGCGCTGCGCCGCGCCACCCGTGAAGACCCCGAAGCGCTCGTGCGCGAGCACGCGGCCTGGGGGCTCGCGCAGCTCGATCGGAGCGCGGAACGCTGAGGGCGTTCCGGTCGTCTTCTTCATCGCCATGAGGATCCGCGAAGCCATCCCGATCGTGCTGCTCCTGCCGATCTTCGGGTTCATCGCCTACGAGGTGGTGGACCAGAGGCTCCAGGCGGAGCGCGACGCCGCCGAGGCGGCGATCGCACGCGCGCCCCTGGCCGACGACTCGCTGCCGGCCACGCCCGCGCCGGCGGCCCCCGCGGCGCCGGATCGCGTGCAGAGCTCCGAAGGCACCGCGGACCCCACGCCCAGCGCCGCCCCCGCGGTGATCGAGATCCGCAATCGCATCGCCGCGGCCTCGAACGGCACCTACATCAACGAGATCCTCGCCGAGCGCGACTCGGGGCTCGCGCGCTGGCCCGAGCGCATCGAGAACCCGCTCCGCATCTGGGTGCAGACCGCGAGCACGCTCCCGGGCTGGGACCCCGCGTACCCCGACCGCGTGCGCGAGGCGTTCGACACGTGGTCGCTCGCCGGCGTGCCGATCAAGTTCACGTACGTGCGCGACTCCGTGGACGCGGACGTGATCGTGTCGTGGGTGGACAAGTTCGACGCGCCGATCACCGGGCGCACGCTCTGGTCGCGCGATCGCAACTGGTGGATCACGAGCGGGAACATCACGCTCGCGCTGCACCACACCGGGGGCGAGGGGCTCGACGAGAAGGCGATCCACGCGATCGCGCTGCACGAGGTGGGGCATCTCCTCGGACTCGACCACTGCGCGGACACCATGAACATCATGACGCCCAAGGTGCGCGTGCGGGAATTGTCCGACGCCGACCGCGCGACGATGAGGCTCCTCTACTCCCTGCCGCCGGGCTCGCTCAAGAACTGAGCGGCGTCACCACTTCAGCTCGATCGTCTGCTTCTTGCGCTGGCGCACGATCTCCAGCGTGAGCGAGGCGCGCGCCCGCGCGTCGCCGAGGGCGCGCGAGAGCTGCACCGGCGAGGCGATGGGCTTGCCGCCGGCGCCGACGATCACGTCGCCGTCGCGCAGCCCCGCGTCCGCCGCGGGGGTGCCCGGGACCGCGCTCAGCACGAGGAGTCCGGAGTCGACGCCGAAGTACGGCTTGAGCGCGGGGAACTTCTGCACGTGCGCGCCGGCGAGGGTCATCTCGTCGTAGCTCACCGTGATCGACATCGATCCGGCGGGATCGCCGGGGGCGCGCGGGGTCACGACCACGCGCGGCATCTGCGGCATGCGGGGCGCCCAGCTCTCGGCGTCGGGGGCCTCCGGCGGTTCCGGCGCCTCGGGGGCTTCGCTCGGCCGCGGGGGCATCCGCATGTCGAACTTCATCGGCGCCATCGGAGCCCACGCATCGGGGCGCGGCTCCACGGCGAGCACGCAGTTCACCGTGGAGGCGCCCCGCTTGAGCTTGAAGTTGAGCTTCCTGCCCGGCACGAGGAGCTCATTGAACGGCGCGCTCCCCTTGACCAGGTCCTCGCCATTGATCGAGAGGAGGATGTCTCCCTGCTTCACGCCCGCCTTCTGCGCGGGCGATGCCCACTCGACGGATTCGATCGTGGGGTACTCGGAGAACATCATGATGGACTTGCCATCGGGGTCCGGCCCCACGGTGATGTTCCCCGAGAACGTGATGCCGACCCACCCCCGCGGCCCACGCGCCGCCGGGCGGCGCGCGGGCGTCATGCACCCCATCTCCGTCTGCAGCAGCTTCGCGGTGGCGTCCTGATACGCCTTGAACGTGGCGTTGTAGTCGGCGAGCGCGCGCCGGTAGTTGGCCGACGACACCGAGTCGTCGCGATCGGTCATCACGTTGTAGAGCGCGAGCGTGGTCTCGTACTTGCGCTGCGTCTCGACGCGCTGCGACTCGGCGGTGGCGCGCATCGCGTCGAGCTGGTCGCACTCGCCGTGCGCGTGCGCCGACGACGGCCGCGCGACCGGCGCCGGCGCGGGTTGCTGCGCGACGGCCGGCCAGGCGAGCACGGCCGCGGTGGAGAGCGTTCCCAGGATCCGGCTCAGCATCATCCCCTCTCTCTCACCAGCTCGCGAGGCGCACGTTGGACGGGAGGGTGGTGCTCAACTGCTGCAGCGTCACCGCGCGCGCACTGCGGGTGGAGAGCAGGTACTGGTTGAGCATCGGATCATCGGGCGCTTCCTGCACCGCTTCGCGCACGGCGCTCTGCACCTTGTCGAGCGCGGCCAGGCGCGCGCGATAGCGGTCCGCGTCGCCGCGCGTGTTGGGGTCCTGCGCCGCGATGTACGCGGACGCCGCGCGGTAGTCGTGCTCCGCGCGCTCCATGATCTGGAGCGCATCATCCACCGAGACGATCGGCGAGTCCGCGCTGGTGACCAGCGCGGTGGACTGCACCCCCGCCGCCGGCTGGTCCACGCGCGCCGGATCGAACTGCCGGACGCCCGGGGCGGTCAGCCGCCCGGCGATCACGCCCCCCGCGACGAGCAGGAGCGCCGCCGCCGCGGCCATCCACGGCCGCGACCGCGTCATCAGCAGTCCGCGCGCGGTCGCGCCGCCGCGGATCACCCCCGCGGCGCGCAACGCCGGCGCCAGCGATTCCCACGACGTGATCGGCGCATCCAAGATCACGCCGCCGCTGCGCAACCCCGCGGCGCGCAAGCCGCGGAAGGCCTCCACCTCGCGCGCGCACGCGGCGCACGCGGAGAGATGATCGAGTTCCGCCGGCGTCGCGGCTTCATCCGCGAGCGCCATCAGGCGGTCAGCGTCCAGGTGCAACATGTCGATAGCCCACTGCCGGCTTCGGGTCGTCGAGCAGGTGCGCGAGCAGCCGGCGAAGCTTCGCGCGCGCCTTGAAGAGCTGGGATTTCGAAGCGCCCGCCGTGATGCCGAGCTGCTCCGCGATGTCCTCGTGCGTATAGCCTTCCACGTCGTGCAGCGCCCACACCGTGCGCGCCCCCTTCGGCAACCGCGCGGCGGCGGCTTCGATCGATTCGGCCAGGAAGCCGCGGTCGTGATCGTCCTCCACGCTCGCGCTCTCCTCCTCGATCGTCACTTCCACCTTCCCCAGGCGCCGCACCTTGCGGAGCGCGTTCAGCGTGCGGTTCACCGCGATCCGGTGCGCCCACGTGCCGAACTGCGACTCCCCGCGGAAGCTCGGCAGCGCCTTGAAGATCTGGATCCACACTTCCTGCGCGATGTCGGCCGCGAGATCGCGGTCCTCCGCCAGCCGCAGCACCACGGCGTCGATGTGCGGCGCGTACTGCGACCACAGCTGTCGCAGGGCGCGTTCATCGCCGTTGATGGCGCGTCGGATGGTGATCGCGTCAGGTTCCATGCGTCCGAACATTCGTCACGTGGCGCGGCACGAAGGTTGCCGTGGGCGAGCGCGGCGCCGCCCGTGACGGCGCTCCCCACTATGAAGTCTTGTATCTGCACGGGCTCCCGGGTAGTACTTCATCACACGACATGCTCCTCCCACTCGCGCTGATCATCCCACTCGTCACCGGCCACACGCCGGCCCCCGGGCTCCCGGTCAAGAGTCCGGCGTCCGTCGGCATGTCCGCGAAGCGCCTCGAGTCGATCGATCACATCGTCGCGCGCGGCGTGCGCGCCGGGAGCTATCCGGGCGCCGCGGTCGTGGTCGGCCGCAAGGGGGCCGCCGTCTGGATGAAGGGCTTCGGCCGCATCGCCTACGGGAAGAAGGCCCCCGCCGTCGATCCGCGCGAGACGATCTACGACCTCGCGTCGCTCACGAAGGTGGTCGGCACCACCACTGCCGTCATGCTCCTCTACGACGAGGGGCGCATCGACCTCGACGCCCCCGTGCACGACTACCTCCCCGAGTTCACCGGCGGCGGCAAGGACCTCGTGACGGTGCGCATGCTCCTCGAACACCGCTCGGGCCTCCCCGCCGACCGCGACATCTGGAAGATGGCGCACACGCCGGTGGCCGCGCGCGCCGCCGTGCTCGACGTGCCGCTCACCTGCCCGCCCGGCGACTGCTACATCTACTCCGACCTCGGCGCGATCATCGTCGGGATGATCGTCGAGCGCGTGACGGGACTCGGGCTCGATGTCTACCTGCACGAGCGCGTCTTCGCCCCGCTCGGCATGACGCACACGTTCTTCCGGCCGGCGGACTCATTGCGGCGCGAGGTGGCCCCCACCGCGATCTCCCCCGAGGGCGGGCAGATGGTGCGCGGCGTCGTGCACGACGAGAACGCGTGGGCCCTGGGGGGCGTCGCCGGCCACGCCGGGTTGTTCAGCACCGCCAGCGACCTCGCGGTGTTCGCGCAGATGCTCCTGAACGGCGGGGTGTACGACGGCGTGCGCATCGTGAGCGACTCCACCGTGCGCCTCTTCACTACGCGCGCCGCGGGGAGCCGCGCGCTCGGCTGGGCGATGGCCGACGGCCAATGGGGCTCGGGGCGTTACTTGAGCGACGGCTCCTTCGGGCACGTCGGCTTCACCGGCACCTCGATCTGGATCGATCCCTCGCGCGAGCTCTTCGTGATCCTCCTGACGAACCGCGTCTACACGCCCAAGGTGCGCGGGAGCTTCAAGGCGATCGCCGACGTCCGCGCCGACCTCGCCGACGCGGCCGCGATCGCGGTGACCGACGATCCCGACCAGATGCTCGCGATGCCGAACACCTTCCGCTCCGACGTGCGCCGCGGGTGGAATCCGCGCGCGCCGCGCCGGCACCACGCGCACCATTCCACGCGCTCCAGGAGCGGCGCGGCCAAGAAGAACGCGAGCGTGAAGAAGGCCACGGTGACCGGGCGATGACCACCCCCGGTTCGTCTCCCGTGGTGACCGTCGACCAAGTGAAGATGGCGCTCCGCCGCGTGAAGGACCCCGAGCTGAATCTCAACATCGTGGATCTCGGGCTCGTGTACGACGTGCACGTGGACGGCGGCGACGTGGTGATCGACATGTCGCTCACCTCGCCCGGCTGCCCGTCGGGCCCCGAGATCATGACCGGCGCGGAAGAGGCGGTGCGCGCGATCGACGGCGTGACCGGCGTGGGCGTGAATCTGATCTGGGATCCGATGTGGACGCCGGAGCGGATCGAGCCCAGGATCCGGACGTACCTCGGATTCTAGTTCTTGAGCGCGCGCAGCATCGCGCTCCCCAGCACCTCCACCTGCCACTTCCGCACCTCCGGCACCGCGGCCAGCGCCTCGAGCGTGGCCGGCCGCGCGCGCGCGATCGCTTCCAAGCGGCCGCGTGAGGCGAGCACGCCCGGATCGAGGTCCAGCTTCGCGGCCGCGGCGTCGCGCACTTCCTTGAGCGCGCCCACGCGCGCATCGAACTCGGGATCCTTGTCCCAGCGCGGCGCGCGGGGGAATCGCGGGAGCGCGTCCTCGGGGAGCGCCACGCCGCGCGCGACGGCGTCGAGCACGTCGCGCGCGCGGCGCTCCACGATCCCGCGGGGCATCCCCTTGATCGCGCCGAGCTCGGCCGCGCTCGTCGGCTGCCGGCGCGCGAGCTCGAAGAGCACCTCGTTCCCCATCACCCGGAACACGGCGCGGTCCTGCGACGCGGCGATCTCGTCTCGCAGCGCGGCCACCTGCGCGAGCACCGCGAGCTCGCGCCGCGTGAGATCACGCGCCCCCTTGAGGCGCATGAACGCGCTCCCGGGGTCCTCCGGTTCCCATCGGGTCCCTTCGAGCCGCTCGAACTCCTCGGCGGCCCAGTGCGCGCGTCCGGCGCGCTCGAGCTCGGCGCGCATCTTGTCGCGGAGGTCGAGCAGGAAGGCGGTGTCGAGGGCGGCGTACTGCAGCATGCCCGGCGAGAGCGGGCGGAGCGACCAGTCGGCGCGCTGGAACTTCTTGTCGAGCTTGGCGCCGAAGTAGCGCTCCAGCAGCGCCGCGAGGCCGAACGCCTTGATGCCGAGGAGCTGCGCGGCCACGCGCGTGTCGAAGATGCGCGCGACGTGCCAGCCGTAGTCCTGGTGGAGGAGGCGCAGGTCGTAGTCGGCGTCGTGGAGCACCACTTCCACGTCGCGTGATTCGAGGAGCTCGCCGAGGCGCGCGGGCTTGCCGATCGCGAGCGGGTCGAGCACGGCGGTGACGCCCGGCGCGCTCACCTGCAGGAGGTAGATGCGGTCCACGAAACGGTGGAAGCTCGCCCCCTCGGTGTCGAGCGCGATGGCGCCGCGCGCCGGGAGGGACGCGAGGAAGTTCGCGGCGGCCTCCGGCGTGTCGATGTAGAGCGGGACGAGTTGCGCGGCACGGTGCGGCACCCGCGGAAGTTCGCGCGAACGGGGGCCGGGCGGAAGCTTCCGCTCGAAGCGGAGGCGATGCATCATCGTCGCGCCAACGCACGCGACTCTCCGGGGGAGTACCCATGACGCAGCCCGTCTATCGCTCGTCGCAGCCCATCCATCCGCGCACGGACGGGTGGACGAACTCCGCGGTCCTCCGCACGGTCTCGCTGGTGCTGCTCGTGCTGGCGGGGGTCGTGGTGATGTGGCGGGCGAGCGACATCGTGCTGCTGATCTTCCTCGGCAACCTGTTCGGCCTCGCGGTGTCGCGCGGGGCGCGGCGGCTGCAGCGGTTCAAAGTGCCGCGCACCGCGGGGGCGGTGTTGATCGTGCTCGGGGCGGTGGTCGTGATCTTCGGGATCCTCTCCTACGCGGGGCCGACGCTCGTGAGCCAGACGGCGGCCATCCGGCAGGGGATCCCGGCCGCCATCGAGCAGGCCCAGGCGTGGATCGTGAAGCACACGACCGGCGCGCCCCCCGCCGCGCCGACGGCCGCGCCCCAGGGGCACAACGCCGCCGCGCTCGCCGACACGTCGCACGCCGCCCCCGGCCTGGAGATCGGCTCGCAGGCGGAGGACGCGATCAAGTTCGCGTCCACGCTGGCGTTCAGCTTCCTGAGCTCGTCGCTCACCGTGCTCGCGGGGATCGCCCTCATGGTGGTGCTCGCCGTCTACGTGGGCGCTGAGGAAGGGCTCTACAGCCGCGGTCTGATCTCGCTCTTCCCGCCGACCGCCCGGCCACGCGCCGTCGAGGTCATGCGTGAGACCTCGCACGCGCTACAGAAGTGGCTCGTGACGCAGTTCATCGCGATGGGGGTGGTCGGCCTCGCGTACTACATCGCGCTCACGGCCCTCGGCGTGCAGGCGGCGCTCGCGCTCGCGCTCATCGCGGCGTTGCTGGAGTTCATCCCGACGCTCGGCCCGATCATGAGCGGCGCGATCGCGGTCGCGATGGCCTTCATCGATTCGCCGTCCAAGGGGTTCTGGGTGCTGATCGTCGTGATCATCATCCAACAGCTCGAAGGGAACCTGCTGATCCCGTATCTCATGCGCGGCGCGCTCAACCTCCCGCCGGCGCTCACGATCGTGACCCAGGCGCTGATGGCCGTGCTCTTCGGCTTCACGGGGATGCTCGTGGCGGTGCCGCTGCTCGCGGCCGCCGTGGTGCCGATCCGCATGCTCTACATCGACGACCACCTCGGCGGCGCGTGGGCGCCGGCATCCGCGCCACCGCCGCCGCCCCCCACATGAGCACGCGCGCGCCGGCGCTCGCGCACGATGACGCCGGGCGCGGCGCGCCGCTCGTCCTCCTGCACGGATTCCCGCACGACCGCGCCCTCTGGGCGCCGCAGCGGAGCGCGCTCGCGCGCCGGGCCCGCGTGATCGCCCCCGACCTGCGCGGCTTCGGCGCGAGCGCCGCCCTCGGCACGCCCCCGGTCACGGTCGATGGCCATGCCGACGACGTGGCCGCGCTGCTCGATCTGCTCGACATCGAACAGGCCGTCATCGGCGGCCTCTCGATGGGCGGCTACATCGCCTTCGCGTTCTGGCGCCGGCATCGCCGCCGTGTGTCCGCGCTCCTGCTCGCCGACACGCGGGCGGGGGCGGACTCGGACGAGGGGAAGGCGAAGCGCCGTGCGCTCATCGACGCCGCGCGCGCGGAGGGGGCCCGCGCGGTGGCCGACGCGATGATGCCCGGCATGATCGGCAAGTCCACGCGCGCGAAGCGCCCGGAGGTCGAACGCGAGATGCGCGCGATGTGCGAGCGCGCGCCGGTGCCCGGCATCGTGGCCGCGCTCGAGGCGATGATCGCGCGCCCCGACAGCACGCCCACGCTCGCGACCATCGATGTGCCGGTGCAGATCATCGTGGGCGCGGAAGATGCGCTCACGCCCCCCAAGGACTCCGAGGCCATGCACGCCGCGATCCCCGAGAGCCGCTTGGAGATCCTCCCGCGCGCCGGGCACGCGAGCAATTTCGAGCGGCCGGCGGCGTTCAATCACGTGGTGGAGGAGTTCCTGAGCACCGTCTGACGTGCTGCGGTCCCTCGCGATATACTTCGTCACATGACCGCCGTCGCGCCATCCATCACCGAACTGGAGAGCATCGCCCGCCGTCTGCGGCGGGATAGCCTCCAGATGATCGCGGCCGCCAACAGCGGACACCCCGGCGGCTCCCTCTCCGCCGCCGAGATCGTGACCGCGCTGTACTTCGGCGGCGTGCTGCGGCACGACCCCAAGCGCCCCGACTGGCCCGACCGCGACCGCTTCATCCTGAGCAAGGGGCATGGTGTTCCCGTGCTCTACGCGGCGCTCGCGGAGCGCGGCTACTTCCCCGTGAGCGAGCTCAAGACGCTGCGGCAGGTGGACTCGCGCTTGCAGGGGCATCCCGTGCAGGGACTCTGTCCCGGCATCGAAGCGTCCACCGGTTCGCTCGGGCAAGGGCTGTCGATCGGCATCGGGCACGCGGTCGCCGGCCGCCTCGACGGCAAGCACTTCCGCACCTACGTGCTCCTCGGCGATGGCGAGTGCCAGGAGGGGCAGGTGTGGGAAGCGGTGCTGGCCGCGGGGAACTACGAGCTCGACACGCTCACGGCGATCGTCGACAGCAATCGCTACCAGCTGGATGGCACGGTCGAGTCCATCAACTCCCTCGCGCCCCTCGCCGACAAGTTCGCCGCGTTCAAGTGGCACGTGCTGGAGGTGGACGGTCACGACGTGCAGGCCGTGCTCGACGCGCTGCACAAGGCGCGCGCGCACGAAGGACGGCCCACCTGCATCATCGCGCACACCACCAAGGGGAAGGGCGTGTCGTTCATGGAGAACAACAACGAATTCCACGGCAAGGCGCCGACCGCCGACCAGCTGGCGATGGCGCTGGAGCAGCTCGATGGCTGAGACCGCGACCGCGCAAGCGAAGCCGCTCACGCTCCCCATGGGGAAGGCGACGCGCGAGGCCTACGGCGACGCGCTCCTCGAGCTCGGCAAGGCCAACCGCGACGTCGTCGCGATCGACGCCGACCTCGCGAAGTCCACCTTCAGCTGGACCTTCGGCAAGCAGTTCCCGGAGCGGTTCTTCAACATCGGGATCCAGGAAGCGAACATGGTCGGGATGGCGAGCGGGCTCGCGTCGAGCGGGAAGATCCCGTTCATCTCGAGCTTCGCCGCCTTCGTGCTCTGCAAGGGGTTCGATCAGCTGCGCATGGGCGCCGCGTACCCGCACCTGAACGTGAAAGTGGCGGGCTCGCACGGCGGGATCTCGATCGGCGAGGACGGCGTGTCGCAGCAGAGCGTGGAGGACGTCGCGCTCGCGTGCGCGCTCCCCGGATTCGTGGTCTGCATCCCGAGCGATGAGCACACCATGAAGGCCGCCGTGCACGCCGCGGCCGCGCATCGCGGGCCGGTGTACCTGCGCCTCGGCCGTCCCAAGGCGCCCGTCGTGCACGCCGCGGATGTGCCGTTCGCCTTCGGCCGCGCGATCCCGCTGCGCGACGGGCGCGCGGTCACGATCATCGCGAACGGGCTCCTCGTGGCGCAGGCGCTCATCGCCGCGCATGAGCTCGCACAGCGCGGCGTCGACGCGCGCGTGCTCGACATGCACACGGTGAAGCCGATCGATGCGGACGCGATCGCGCGCGCGGCGCGCGACACGGGCGCCATCGTCGTGGCCGAGGAGCACCTGCACGCGGGAGGCTTGGGCGCCGCGGTGGCGCAGGCGCTCGCCGCGTCCGTTCCCGCGCCCATGGAATGCGTGGATCTCGGCGATCGCTACGCCGAGAGCGGGAAGCCGGACGACCTGATGAAGAAGTACGGGATGCTCGCGCGCGACATCGTCGCGGCGGTGGATCGCGTGCTCGCGCGGAAGTAGCTAGCGGGTCGGCTTCCCCGGCGGCGTCGCGCTCTTGAAGACGTCCTTGTTGATCTGGATGAACTGCTTCTGCGCCGCCGGCACGTCCTCTTCCGGGAAGATCGCGGTCACCGGGCACTCCGGCTCGCAGGCGCCGCAATCGATGCACTCATCGGGATGGATGAACAGCTGCGTCTCGCCTTCATAGATGCAGTCCACCGGACAGACGTCCACGCACGCCTTGTCCTTGACGTTGATGCAGGGTTCGGTGATGACGTAGGGCATTGCTCGCCTCGGTGTGACGCGATCGTGCTGGTGGAAGGCTGAATATTATCGGATTCGCGGCGTGACGACAGGGGACGGATGCGGCTGACGATCAATGGTGAGCGGCACGAGGTGCCCGCCGCGGCGCACGAGACGCTGCTCGAAGTCCTGCGCGGCCGTCTCGATCTCACGGGCACCAAGTTCGCGTGCGGCCGCGGGGAATGCGGCGCCTGCACCGTGCACGTGGACGGCGCGCCCGCGTACGCCTGTCTCACGCTCGCCGCCGCGTGCGAGGGATCGGACGTCGCGACCATCGAAGGCGTCGGCGCCGGCGCGCTCCATCCGCTGCAAGCCGCGTTCATCGCGCACGATGCGCTCCAATGCGGTATGTGCACCCCCGGACAGATCATGAGCGCGCTCGCGCTCCTCGCGCGCGAGCCCGATCCGAGCGAGTCAGAGGTGGTGCGGTGGATGAGCGGCAACCTCTGCCGCTGCGGCGCCTACCCGAAGATCGCGCGCGCGGTGCTCGCCGCCGCCGCCGCGATGCGGGAGTCCCGTGGCTGAGCGCGCCAAGAAGGACGCCCGCCGCTTCATCACCACGCAGGTGGAGGTGGAGGGGCGCATCGAGACCAAGGTCGTCGAGCGCCCCGCGTTCGAGCCCGCGCCGTGGACGGAGCGCACGCCCCTCGCGATCGTCGGCCGCCGCGCGCCGCGCGTGGATGCGCTCGAGAAGGTGACCGGGCGCGCTCGCTACACGGTGGACATCAAGCGACCCGGGATGCTCCACGCCGCCATCCTTCGCGCGCCGATCGCGCACGGCCGCCTCACGCGCCTCGATCTCGCCCCCGCGCGCGCGATCCCCGGCGTGCGCGTCGCGATCGCGCGCGCGGACATCCCCGCGATCGCGCTCGATGAAGGCGAGTTGTTCGATCCGACGGTGCGATACGCCGGGCAGCCGGTGGCCGTCGTGTGCGCGGACACCGCCGAGATCGCGCGCCGCGCGGTGGCCGCCATCGCCGCCGAGTATCGCGGCGAACCGCACGCCGTCACCATCCGGGACGCGCTCGCCGCGAACGCGCCGCGCGTGCAACCGGGCGGCAACCTGCACGGCGCGCCGCACGTGCACGCCCGCGGCGACGCGGCGCGCGCGATGCGCACCGCGCCGGTGGTGGTCGCGCGCGAGTATCGCACGGCGAGCCAGCTGCACAGCGCGCTCGAACCGCACGCCGCGGTGGCGGAGTGGGAGGGGGGACACCTCACCGTTTGGGAGTCCACGCAGGGCGTGTTCAACGTCCGCGACGACCTCGCCGCGGCGCTCGGGCTCCCGCAGACTCACGTGCGCGTGCTCCAAGACCACATGGGAGGGGGCTTCGGCGCGAAGAACGGCGCGAGCACCCCGGCGTACATCACGGCGCTGCTGGCGCGCGCCGCGCAGCGCCCCGTGCGGTGCGTGTTCGACCGCGCCGCCGAGCAGAGCGATGCCGGGCACCGCCCCGGCACCGTGCAGCGCGTCCAGATCGGCGCGCGCCGCGACGGCACGCTCGTCGCCATGACGCTCGAGGCCGACATCGACCTCGGCGCCGGCGGCTGGGACGGCGGCCCCGGCGCGATCTTCCACGAGCTGTACGCCTGCCCGAACGTGCGTACGGTGGAGCGCTTCACCCTCACGCACACCGGCGGGATGCGGAGCTTCCGCGCACCTGGCCACGTGGAGGGCGCGTTCGCGCTCGAGCGCGCGATGGACGAGCTCGCGCGCACGCTCGGCATCGACCCCGTCGCGCTCCGGCTCAAGAATCTCGCCAAGAAGAATCCCAAGAACGGGAATCCATACTCGGCGAACCACCTTGCCGAATGTTATCGCGACGGCGCCAAGCGCTTCGGCTGGAGCAAGCGCGCCCCCGTGCGCAGCGGCAGCGTGCGGCGCGGATACGGCGTGGCCGCGCAGACGTGGGGAGGGGGCGGCGGCCCCCCCGCGTACGCGCAGGTGCGCGTGAATCCCGACGGGAGCGTGGATGTGCTCGTGGGCACGCAGGACCTCGGCACCGGCTCCCGCACCGTGTTCGCCCAGATCGCCGCCGAGGCGCTCGGCGCGAAGCTCGGCGACGTGCGCGTGGTGCTCGGCGACACCGAGCGCACGCCGTACACCGGGAACTCGTGGGGCTCGATGACCATGGCGTCCGTGGGGCCCGCGGTGCGCATGGCGGCGGAGGATGCGCGCGCGCAGCTCATCGAAGCCGCCGCGGGCATGCTCGGCGTGAGCGCGAAGCGGCTCGAGGCGCGCGGCGGCGCGGTGCGCGTGAAGCGCGGCTCCAAGTGCCTGACCTTCGCCCAGATCGGCGAGCGGCTCGGCCACGTGCTGATCCAGGGCAAGGGGAGCCGCGGTCCCAATCCGGTGGGCACGTCCCTCTCCACGTTCGGCGCGCAATTCGCCGAAGTGGAGGTGAACGTCGAGACGGGGGTCGTGCGCGTCGTGCGCATCGTGGCGAGGCACGACTGCGGCCGCATCGTGAACCCCACGCTGGCCGAGAGCCAGCTCGAAGGCGGGATCATCCAGGGACTCGGCTACGCGCTCTTCGAGGAGAAGATCATCGATCGCGCCACCGGGCGCCCGCTCGCCGCGAACCTGCACGACTACAAGATCCCGACGCACGCCGACGTCCCGCGCATCGATGCGAAGTTCGTGCGCGCCGCGGATCCCATCGCGAACCACGTGGGGGCGCGCGGCGTGGGCGAGCCGCCGATCATCCCCACCGCGCCGGCGATCGCGAATGCGGTGGCGGATGCGCTCGGCGTGGAAGTGACGGAGATCCCGCTCGCGCCGTGGCGCGTGCTGAGCGCGCTGGAGTAGCCCTCAGCGGCTCCACGCCGGCGGCGTGCCGGCCTCGTGCGGGAGCTCGGGATTCTCGCGATATAGAGTGGTGGTCCGGCCGATCACCTGGATGACCTCCGCGCCGAGCGATTCCGCGAGCTCGTTCGCCGCCACCTTGATCGACACATCCGCCCGCTTCGCGAGCTGCACCTTCACGAGTTCGTGGGTCCGCAGCGCGTCATCGAGCGATGCGCGGATCGCGTCCGTGAGGCCGTGGTGCCCCACGCGCACGAGGGGGCGCAGGTGATGCGCCTCCGCGCGCAGCGCCGCCCGCTCCTTCCCCGTCATCGCCACGCCTACATCTCCTCCCACGCGAACCCTCCGATCACGTACTCGAGGCGCTTCTTCTTGGGATCGAAGTGGAGGATGACCGTGCCGCCGATGCGGTTCCCTCGCCCGCGCACGGCGATGTCATCCACGCCGTCGCCGTCCACGTCGAACGCGCGGATCGCCTCGTGCGCTTTGAAGCGCAGGTCGCGCACCGTGATCGGCGTCGCGATCCCCGCGGTGTCCACCATGAGCGCGATCTGGTGCACGTACTCGTAATCGCCGGCGGACTGGTTCACGAACACGAGCACGCGCCACGGGCCGAAGCACCCGACCGCCTGCGACCGCTGCGTCTTCACCGACTTCTTGAGCCGGTCGGTGAGCTTGAGCGTGTCCGCCTGGAGCACCACCGCCAGCGAGTCCTCGAGCTCCGCGACGCGCAGCGCGAGCAGCTCGTCCACGGAGTCGCGATCGCAGCCGGCGCGCTTGGCGGTGGAGTCGGCCTTGGCGAGCCCTGTGTCGCGCGCGATCGTGTCCACCGGTTTGGGCGGCGGCGGCGGCGCGGCCGCGGCCGCCTTCGCCGACTCCGCCTTCGCCGCGGCCACCTTGATCGATTCCGCCCGGAGCGCGGCGGTGTCGGTCACGAGCGGCTTCACGTAGCGCGTCGCCAGCGCGACCAGCGTCGCGCCGCTCTTCGCGAGCGAATCCACGAGCGGCTCCACGGCGAGCGTGGCGACGATGCGCCCGTTCCACAGCGCGTAGCCGGTGACCGTGGCCGAGTCCTGTCCCCACGGCCCGCGCAGCTCGAACGTCTCGCCGATGCGCACCGGCGAGAGCACCTTCGCCGCGGTGTCGAACGCGCGCCGTTGCTTGGGGCCGGTGAGCGTGCCGTCGAAGCGGCCCAAGTCGATCAACAGCCGCTTCCCGCGCGACGCGGCGAGGAACGTGCTCTGCGTGATCGCGAGGAAGGTCATCTTGTCGGACATCGAGTCCGCGAGCGGGTCGAGGCTCGCGATCCGCAGCACGGCGGGGCGCGCGTTCGTGACGGACGTGTCGGTGCCGCGCGCGATCGTCGAGGTATCGGCGGCGGCGAGCGCCTGCGGCGGCGCGATGGTATCGCGCTCGGCCTTGGCCGCCTGCGCCGCCGCGGCGAGCGTGTCGCGCGCGATGGAATCCGACGGCGCCCGCTCCTTGGATGCCGGACACGCGGCGACCACGAACGCGCCCCCCGTGAGCAGCGCGATGCGGCGGATGGCGTGAGGCATGCGGGGGAGGGTCACGAGTGTGTGAAGATGGCGCGCGGCGCGCTGGAAATATGCCCCCGTGAGGGGTATGCTCAAGCTCCGTCCTCCTCACCGGTCATGCCTCCCTTCGCGTATTCTCGCCCCGACTCGCTGCGCGATGCCGCGCAGCGCCTCGCGCGCGCGGGGGCGCGTCCGCTGGGGGGCGGCACGGACCTCCTCGTGTCGCTCCACGAAGGGATCGAGCGGGCGGACGAGCTCGTGGACCTCCGGCGCATTCCAGGCGCGCGCGAGATCACGCGTCTCGCGGGGGGCGGGCTGCGCATCGGCGCCGCGGCGCGGCTGGCCGAGATCGCGGCGCATGCCGAGGTCCGCGCGCACTTCCCGGCGCTCGGAGAGGCGTGCGAGGCCGTCGGGACCACGGCCCTCCGGCACATGGGCACGCTCGGCGGCAACCTCGCGCAGCGCCCGCGCTGCTGGTACTTGCGGAGCGGCATCTCGTGTCTCAAGAGCGGGGGGACGGCCTGCCCCGCGGAACAGGGGGAGAGTCGCTACCTTGCGGTCCTCGGCGGCGGTCCCTGCCACGTGGTGCACGCGTCGGATCCGGCGGTCGCGCTCACGGCGCTGGACGCGGTGCTCGAGCTGAGCGGCGCGAAGGGAGCGCGGCAGGTGCGCCTCGCCGACTTCTACCCGCTCCCGCGGGCCGGCGTGCTGCGGGAGACCGTGCTGGCCGATGGGGAGATCATCGCGGCGGTCGAGATCCCCGGGGCGGGGGCGGACGGCTGGCAGCGGTACGAGAAGGTGATGCAGCGCGGCGCCTGGGATTTCGCCTTGGCGAGCCTGGCGGCGTGCCGGCGAACGGATGGCGAAGTGCGGTTGGTGCTCGGCGGGGTGGCCCCGCGCCCCTGGCGCATCGACCACTCTGTTGAGCAGGATATAGCATCCGGCGGACTGGCGCCGGAGGATGTTGCCACGCTCGCGGACCGCGCGTTATACGACGCGCGCCCGCTGCGGGACAATGCGTACAAGGTGGCGCTCGCGGCGGACCTGCTGCGGCGCGCCATGACCGACATGTCGACCTGACCTCCAAGGTGCCCACCAATGGCTGTGCTTGAACTGGAAGGGAAGCCCGACCTCGACGGCAATCCGAAGGAATTCTCGGGCGAGATCATCGTCGGCAGCGGCTCGCAAGCGAACTGGCGCATCGCGGGCCAGGATCTCGCGGCGCGGCATTTCAAGGTGCGCGCCTCGAGCGACGGCACCGCGGCGGTCGTCCCGGCGTCGCCGCAGAACGTGGTGGTGGTGAACGGGAAGCAGGTGCCCGCCGCGGGTTCGACGATCAACAGCGGCGACGTGATCGCCGCCGGCGCCGGCCGCTTCGTGTACCTCAAGGACGCGAAGGAGAAGCGCCCCGCGCCCGCCGGCCCGCCGCCGGACGCCTTCCTCATCGATACGGTGAACAAGAAGGGCTACACGCTGCGCAAGCGCGTGGTGCAGATCGGGCGCGAGATCGGCTGCAGCATCGTGCTCAAGGATCCCACCGTGTCGCGCTTCCACGCCGACGTGCGCGGCGAGGCGGGGGAGTTCGTGATCTACTCCATGGGCTCCGCCGGGACGAAGATCAACGGCCAGCCCGTGCGCGATCCGCGCCTGCTGGTGGAAGGGGACCTCATCCAGATCGGCGAGACGACGTTCACCTTCTCGCGCCGCACGCTCCCGACGGGGGTGCGCCCCGTGCAGTTCGAGGATCACGACGACGATTCGTTCAGCCGCCGGAGCACGCAGCTGGCGCAGCGCGCCGTGACGATGGAGGCCGGCAAGTATCCGGAGATGCCGGGGCGGAAGCTCCCCCTCATGCCGATGCTCGTCGGCGTGGCGGTGGTGAGCATCCTCGTGGTGCTCTACCTGGTCTTCCGCTAGCGCACGCTGGGCAGTTGAACGCGTGACGTATCCGTGACTCTGAGGCATTCTAGCGCAACTGTCGTCGAGGAGCGGGCTTCAGCCGACTGAGACGCTGTGCCATTAGCTTGTACAGAAGCGCCCGTGTACTTGTGCCTCGGAACATGTCGGCGGTTGGCGCTCTGTGTGCTTCGAGGACATGCATGGTCCGCCCCGCTCGGCACTCGCAGCGCTCCGTTCGACGCGGACGCCGATGACCTTCTCGACCGCCCTCTGCTGAGCGCAGCTCCGACCGGAGAGAGATTGTGGGATATCGCAATCCGACCCTGACTGAAATATTCGCCGAGGTCTATCTCGAGGCGGACTCTCTTACCGAGGCAAAGTTCTTCGAGGTAGTGCCTCAGTTGCAGGAACTCGGCTTCACCGAAGTCGAATTCTCTCCCGGCGGACTCTCCCTGGACTTCCGTCCCGGTAGAATGGGGTCACCGCGAGAGAAGCAACTCGTCAGATGTTGGAAGCCAGGCCGTCAGGAGCTCGCGCAGGTCGGTGAGGATCTATTCGTCGTGAATCTGATGGGGAGCTATCCAGGCTGGGCTCGATTTCTCACGCTCTTTGAGAAGGGCATCGGTGCGCTTAATCGGGGACTCGGGGTTGCGCGCATCAGGTCGCTTAGTCTTCGCACGATCGATCGGTTCGAAATTCCGAGGGATGGATTTGTCGTCTCTGACTACCTGAACACAAGTGGGCAAGTCATTCCCAAGTGGTATGAGAATTGTAGAGAGTCGCTCGACCTCACAATGGGGCGGGGATTTCTGGACAGCGACGGTCGCAATCGGCTTGTGAATGTTGCCGTGCGAGCCAATGTGGATCCGGTCGTTCTTGCTATTCAAGCTTCCTTTCATGATGTGGTTAGCAGCGCATCTCAGCTAAGCAATGTGCTCGAAAGGTTGCACGGCGAGTCGAACCAGACCTTTGAGTCTCTCATCACGAACCGAACTCGCAGTGAGGTCATGGGGGGAGTCGTATCGTGATTGAACACAATGAGCTGTGCTACCTGCGACCGCCGGCCGTAGTCGCGTATCTCTCTGCTCGTACCAGCGGCTCGGCCACATCCTGGGAGCTAATCGGCGCCACGAACACTATGGCAGGTGTTTCGTTGGCGGAGCATCGAATTCGATCGGCCTTCGAAGGGGCGGGCAGGGAACTCCACAGGTACCAAAGCTATCTCCCGAATTGGGACGGCTATTCCGCGGAGCCTTTTTCACAGCAAATCTTGGCGAGCGCGAGCGGATTTCTGCTATATACTCAAGCGAAGTTCCTGAGCGTTGGCGTGATTCCGGAATTGGTGACGACGGGCCCCGCGAGTGACGGCTCCGTCGATGTCGAACTTCAGGTTGGTAATCGCCGACTGCTAGTCACACTCTATCCTCAGCAGGAGGACGTGAGGCTGTGGAGCTATGAAGACGATCGAGTCCACGAGAGTGTGGCAGCGCCTGGAGAGAAGACTTTGGACCAGTGGGTTTCCTGGGTGGCTCATCCGAATGTGCTTCGATCTTCTCTGGATCAACATTCGTCTCGTCCCCGAGGAGGAGAGGCTCTGGCGCGCGGTTAACAAGCGCGAGCAAGTCTACGCGGGAGGGCAACGCTTAGGCGGCCTCAAGCCTTCTTTCTTTCGAGATAGGAACGGACTGAGCCTTGACCTCGCCCGCTTCAGCACGGTCGAGCGTTCCCGACTCGGACACGGCGAGCGTCCCTATCCGGTCGAAAGTGGGCTGGCCGAGGTAAGGGTCGGCGAAGTTCGCGCGGTGGGGACGGATATCGAACACTTGCCGGTCAAGTCGCCGAGGCGGAACTACTCACATGTGCAGTTCACAAGCGCCCTCGACGTGAGTCGTGCCGATGGTCTGGCCAGGACGGCTAAGATGATAGTTCCGCCGAGCTTTCGCAGTTAGGGCCTTTCCAGCCCGTCGACCAAGAACGTGGATCACAGGCCAAGCGATCCACTGCTGAGCGGTCCACTGCTGCGCGAAGGAGGTAGCGGGTATCGACTTCAGCGGGAAATGCCTGCATGGCGGCGCTTGCACTCTTCCGGTGCACGAGCGCAGTAGGTACCCTTTTCACCAACCTCGCCCGTCCCCGTGCGGGACTGGCCTCGAGACACACCTAACTGTGGCGCCCGCGGGTATGCGCAGCGGGCGCCGCGACCCGACCGTGCATGCGCCATGAAGATCCCATCGCTCCTCCTGCGGCAGCTCTACACGTTCGGCTCCTTGGAGAACACCACCGACGGGTTCCGCTTCGGCCTGAAGAACCGGCTGAGCGACGTCACCCTCACGCGCATGGTCCGGCTGCGCGTGGACGGCGAGGAGGTGCCGCTCGCCGACGTGCGCGTGGAGTTCGGTGACGGGAAGGAGATGGCCGCCGCCGCGCTCACGGCGCAGCAGACGGTGCCGTTCCCGCTCAAGCAGATCGCGCACGTGCGCGCGAAGCATCGCCCGCTCCCGCCGGGCTCGCACGACATCCGCCTCGAGGTGGAGGCGGGCTCGTTCGGCGCGCTCGAGATCGCCGTGAAGGACGCGATCCACGAGGCGCACGCGAAGCGCCAGATGATCCCGTACGAGAAGGACCCGGCGCTCAACTACGGCCCGAAGATCATCTCCGAGCGCCGCAAGTTCATCGCCGATGCGACGGGGCACGAGCTCGAGCACGTGGCGCGCCCTTCGTTCGATCCCGAGCTCACGCGCGGCAACATCGAGAACTTCATCGGCGTCGCGCAGGTGCCGATCGGGATCGCCGGCCCGCTGCGGGTGAACGGCGAGCACGCCAACGGCGACTTCCTGATCCCGCTCGCGACCACGGAAGGGACGCTCGTGGCGAGCTACAATCGCGGGATGAAGGTGCTGAACCTGAGCGGCGGCGTGACGGTGACCGTGGCCGACGACTGCATGCAGCGGGCGCCGGTGTTCGTGTTCGACTCCGCGCGCGAGGCGCGCGAGTTCCGCGCCTGGATCGACGGGCACATGGCGGAGATCGCCCGCGAGGCGGAGGCCACGTCGAGCGTCGCGAAGCTCCTCTACATCGACACCTTCCTCGCGAGCAAGTTCGCCTACCTGCGCTTCAACTTCAGCACCGGCGACGCCGCGGGACAGAACATGACGGGGCGCGCGACCTTCGCCGCGTCGAGCTGGATCCTCGAGCAGGTGCCGACGATCCGGCGCTTCTACCTCGAGAGCAACTTCGCCACCGACAAGAAGGCCTCGCAGGTGAACGTCATGCGCACGCGCGGCAAGCGCGTGACCGCGGAAGCGACGATCCCCCGCGAGGTGCTCGTGAGCGAGCTGCGCGTGGAGCCCGAGAGCCTGCAGTACCACGGCGGCGTCGCGAACGTCGGCACGCTCCTCTCGGGCGCGAACAACAACGGGCTCCACTCCGCGAACGGGATCACCGCGATGTTCATCGCCACGGGGCAGGACGTCGCGAACGTGAGCGAAGGGGCCGCCGGGATCATCTACAGCGAGCTCACCCCCGAGCGCGACCTCTACATCTCGATCACGATCCCGTCCCTCATCGTCGCCACGCACGGCGGCGGCACGGCGCTCCCGACGCAGCGCGAGTGCCTCCAGATCCTCGGCTGCGTCGGACGGGGGAAGGTGAAGAAGCTCGCCGAGATCGTGGCGGGCGTCGTGCTCGCCGGCGAGATCTCGCTCGCGGCGGCGATCTCCTCGCTGGAGTGGGTGAGCTCGCACGAGAAATACGGGCGGAACCGCTAGCGTGTCGCGCGCCTCGGCGGAGTCCGCGCCCCCGGGGTTCACGCTCCTGACCGATACGAGCGCGCCCAGTCTCGGGCGCCGGCTCGTCGTGACCGTGCGGCACGTGACCGGGCTCCTCGCGGGGGGCCTGGTCTCGTGGTCGCGCGCGCATCGCGGGGACACGGGGGTCTCCGTCATGAGGCGCGCCGCCGCGCGCATCGGCACGTGGCTCGTCTATCCGCTGCTCCGTCGCGACCTCCGCGACGAGCCCTTCCCCGTGCAGTTCCGGCAGCGGCTCGAGATGCTCGGGCCCACGTACATCAAGCTCGGGCAGATCCTGAGCCTGCGCGAGGACATCCTCCCCAAGCCGATCACCGACGAGCTGCGGAACCTCCTCGACCGGCTCCCCGTGGTGCCGTACGCGACCTTCTGCGAGCTGGTCGAGACCAGCGTCGGCCGCCCGATCGCGGCGATGTTCGCCGAGGTCGAGCCGATCCCCCTCGGCTCGGCGAGCATCGCGCAGATCCACCGCGCCACCACCATCCACGGCGACGACGTCGTCATCAAGGCGGTGAAGCCCGGCATCCGCGAGACGCTGTTGCGCGATGCGAAGATCCTGCGCGGCGTCGGCGCGGTGCTGCAGCTCTTCTTCTCGCGCTACCAGCCGCACAAGATCATCATCGAGTTCTGCGATTACACCTTGCGTGAGGTGGATCTGCGGCGCGAGGCGGACAACTGCGAGACGTTCCAGGCGAATTTCGCGGACCAGCCCGACGTGGTCTTCCCGAAGGTGTACCGCGAGTACTCGTCGCAAGGCGTGCTCGTGATGGAGTACCTCGATGGACTGCGCCCCGATTCGGAGAAGGCGCAGGCGCTCCCCCTCGCCGACCGCGAGAAGCTCGTGGACCTGGGCACGGGGTCGATCATCCGCATGATCTACCGCGACGGGTTCTTCCACGCGGACCTGCACCCCGGCAACCTCGTGGTGCTCCCCGGACCGAAGGTCGGCTACATCGATCTCGGGATGGTGGGGCGCCTCGACAACGACCTGCGCCGGTCGCTGCTGTATTACTACTACTCGCTCGTGATGGGGGATGCGGACAACGCGGCGCGCTATCTCGCGTCGGTCGCGGCGCCCGGGCGCGGCGGCGACCCCGATGGGTTCCGGCGGGAGGTGGCGGAGATCTCCGGGCGCTGGAAGCGCGCCGCGAGCTTCGAGGGTTTCTCCCTCGCGCAGCTCACCCTCGAGAGCGTGAGCAAGGGCGCGCAGTACCGCATGTACTTCCCCGTGGAGCTCGTGCTGATGGTGAAGTCGCTCATCACGTACGAGAGCGTGGGGCACATGCTCCTCCCGGGATTCGACGTGGCGGAACAGAGCCGGCAGCACATCCGGCGCGTGTTCGTCGCCCAGTTCAGTCCGATCCGGCTGTTCGAGGAGCAGCTCCGCGGCGCCCCCGATCTCGTGGACGCGATCGCGAAGATGCCGTCGCTCGTCACCGAGGGCGTGCGCGTGCTCGAGCGGAGCACCAAGCGCCCCGCGGACAATCCGCTCGCGGGGATCCGCGGGACGATGCTCGCCGGCTTCTCGCTCGTGGCCGGAGCGATCCTCCTCGCGTATCACGGACCGTGGCCGATCTGGGCCGCGTTCTTCCTGATCGCGTTCGCGCTCGCGGCGCGGAAGTGACCCGGTGACCTACCAGACGCCGCAGCCGCCCCCGAACCCGGGGCTCCCGTGGGAGCCCTTCCAGCCCGCGTTCGCGCACGACGTGTGCGAGCATCTCCTCGGGCCGATCAACGACGCGTGGTTCCGCCCGAAGATCTTCGGTCTCGAGAACCTCCCCGCGCACGGCCCGCTCATCCTCGCGGCGAACCACAGCGGCAACGCGTTCCCCTACGATGCCATCATCTTCGACGCCGAGTTCTGGCGGCAGTCGGGGTACGATCCGGCGGCGAAGCTCCGCGCGGTGTACGAGAAGGAGCTGAGCTTCGTCTGGTGGATGCGCCCCTTCGGCCTGGACGATTTCTGGCGGCGCGGCGGGGGCGTGGACATGCTGTTCGACAACTTCGACATCCTCCTCAAGCGGAAGGACCGCGTGCTGTACTTCCCGGAGGGGGTGCCGGGGATCGGCAAGGGATTCCACCGCCGCTACCAGCTGCAGCGCTTCAGCACGAGCTTCGTGCTCCTCGGCGCGCGCCACCAGGCGCCCGTGTACCCGCTGTACATGATCAACGCCGAGTGGATCAACCCGTTCGGGTTCCCCTTCCCGCCGCTCGACGCGCTGATGCAGCGCGTGTTCACGGTGCCGTTCCTCCCGCTCCCGATCGGGATCCTCGCGGTGATCTTCCCGTGGATGTGGTACCTCGCGCTCCCGGCGAATCTGATCTTCGTGGTCGGCGCGCCGATCGACATGGCGCGACTCGTGCGCGAGGAGGAGTGCGGCGACCTGAACGAGCCGGACCGCGAGAAGCTGCGCAGCGTGGCGGCGAAGGTGCGGCATCACATGCAGGCGGAGCTCGACGAGCTGGTGCAGCTGCACGGCCGCAAGCCGTACCGCATCGGCACGCTCTGGGAGAAGCTCAAGGCATCGCGCGGGCGGTGGTGGCGCGTGCTTCCCATCGGATGGCCCGTCGCGTTCGTGAAGCACGAGCGCGATGGGCGCCGCGCGGCGCCGCGCAGCCGGCTGCACGGGTTCCTGCGCGACCTCGATCTGATCGGGTACTATCTGCCGTTCGGCTGGGTCCTGCTCACACTGTGCCGGCGTCTGCGCAGGCCGCCGTATGGGTATCGCGGCGTGCCCAAGGAACACGCGCGCGAGATGCGCGGCGAGTTCATCTGGCGCCTGAGCGAGCGCGCGCTGCCGCCGAGGCGAGAGTAGGTCGGGCTCGGTGCCCGGGGTCGCGACGCGGGCCCCGGCTCCGCCGCCTGCGCGCTTAGACGCTTCGAGCCTCGCGCATACGGCGCGCGAGTCTCTCGCTACGCGCGACGGCGGCTCCGACGGGGCCCGCGTCGCTCCCATGGGCATCGTGCGCCGAGATCGCTCGCACCGACGGGGCAGGCGCGCTCGCTCAGCACGCGATCCACGTCACCGGCCGGGTCGAACGCGCGAGCCTCGGCGGGAAGCGTGCGCGCGCAACGCGGGAAATGCGATTCGGGAGCAGGTACG
>Ga0335085_10001029_pt1 | contig 65932 bp, 68 predicted proteins | sample Lox_Sample_45_FD_206712 | JGI IMG/M metagenome (GOLD analysis project Ga0335085, IMG submission 206712) | Soil microbial communities from Loxahatchee National Wildlife Refuge, Florida, United States - Lox_Sample_4.5 | ecosystem: Environmental > Terrestrial > Soil > Wetlands | place: USA... | reverse complement strand
CGTCAAGGAATGGACACTGGCGCACAAGGCCGAGTTGATGGATAATTGGGCTCGTGCGCGTTCGGCTGCGCCGTTGAAGAAGGTACAAGGTCTTGATGCTGAATAAGGTCGTCAAAGTCGAATCGCTCGGCGGTTTTCGCCTCGGCATCCGTTTTGGCGACGGAAGCGCGGGCGAGCACGATTTTTCGGCGCTCATGAAGGAGCCCGGCGAAATGCTTCAGCCGCTACGCGATCCTGCCTATTTCGCGCGCGTGTATCTGGATCATGGCGCGCTCACCTGGCCCAATGGCTACGACATGTGCCCCGATTGGTTGCACATGACGATGGAAGATGCTGGTGAGCTTCGCGTTCTCACCAAAGCGACATGACCAACAAATCTGTCTGTCAATTCTAGGTATAGGCACAACAGATCAAGCTGCCGAATCTTCCCTCTCCGCATACGCATCCACCAGCGCGCGGATCATGCGCTGATAGGGAACGTGGCGCTTGTGCGCCTCGCGCTTGAAGAAATCGACGCTGCGCTGGCTGAGCGACAGCGTCACCTTCACATTCGATTCGCGCAGCACGAGCTTGTCCGGCGGCGGCAGAAAGTCCTTCATCACCGGACCGGTCTTTCCGATCTCGCCTTTCGTGTATCTAATTGTTCTCTTCTTCATAGATGCTCCTGCCTTTGCGCCAATATCCCGCTCCGATGATCCGGATGCGGGCCTGCCGGTGTGTGAACCGCACAGTCATCACGCCATCCTCCACCCAGCCGAAACAGAAGTAACGCGGCTCCTGTCCGCTGTGGCTCAAATCCGGCACGATCACGCGGCGCGGATCGAGGAACGCCAGCTGCGCCAACTCGAACGATACGCCATGCTTCTCCCGGTTGATCCGGTCCTTCGCGTCATCCCATTCGAAACTGGCCGGATCCGTCATCGTATGGCTATATTACCATACAAATATATGGCTGTCACCAATCCTGAGCCCCATCCGGACCGCCTCCAAGCATCCCAGCCTTGCGCAAATGGGCGTTGCGGCGGCGCTCCAGCAATGGCAAACCCGCCACCCCATTGGAGGCGCGCGTGACCAGCATCGCGGCATCGCAAGGCGAACCGGCATCGGAAGGTACGGCCTACACCGTCATCTTCGCGGTCGCCTTCTGCCACATGCTCAACGACATGATGCAGTCGCTGATCCCCTCCATCTATCCCAGCCTCAAGACGATGTTCGATCTGAACTTCACGCAGATCGGGCTCATCACGCTGGTGTTTCAGGTCACCGCCTCGCTGCTTCAGCCGCTGGTCGGGCTCTATGGCGACAGGAAAGCGATACCCTATCTGTTGCCCGCCGGTGCTGCGTTCACGCTCACGGGCCTGTTGCTGCTGGGGCTCGCGAACAGCTATGCGATGGTGCTGGTGGCGGCGTCGGTTGTCGGCATCGGCTCATCGTTCTTCCACCCGGAATCCTCGCGCGTGGCGCGCATGGCGTCCGGCGGGCGGCACGGTTTCGCGCAAGCAACTTTTCAGGTCGGCGGCAATGTCGGCAGCGCGGTTGGCCCGCTGCTCGCAGCCTTCGTGGTGCTGGAATACGGCCACACCGCGATTGCGTGGTGTTCGTTGCTCGCGCTTCTTTCCATCGTCGTGCTGTGGAATGTCGGGCGCTGGTATAAGCATCACGGTCTTGCGCGGCTTCATGCGCGCCGTCACATCGACATAGCCTTGCCGCTGCCGCGCAAGCGCGTAGTGCTGTATATCGGTCTGCTGCTGGCGCTGATCTTTTCCAAATTCTTCTATCTCGCCAGCATCACATCTTATTACACATTCTATCTGATCCATCATTTCCATGTCTCGGTGCGGGACGCACAATTGCACCTGTTCCTGTTCCTCGCAGCGGTGGCCGTCGGCACGTTCACGGGCGGGCCCATCGGCGACCGCTACGGACGCAAATATCTCATCTGGTTTTCGGTGCTGGGCGCGCTGCCCTTTGCGCTGATGCTGCCGTTCGCCAATCTGTTCTGGACGAGCGCGCTCACCGTCGTCATCGGCCTGATCCTGGCATCGGCCTTTCCGGCCATCGTGGTTTACGCGCAGGAATTGATCCCCGGCCGCGTCGGCATGGTGTCGGGCCTGTTCTTCGGATTTTCCTTCGGCATGGGCGGGCTGGGTGCGGCGGCCATCGGCATGCTGGCCGATAATACCAGCATCGAATTCGTCTATCGCGTGTGCGCCTTCCTGCCGGCCATCGGCCTTCTGGCCGCATTTTTGCCCAGCGAAAGCCGTCTTCGCGCGCTCGCGCATTCTTGATTGACATCGCCCGCGCATTCACCGCTTGTACACCCAATATGCTTATTATGAGCGACATGAACGCGAGAGCCGCCCGCATCTATTCCGAGATCGAGCATCGCGCCGATGCGATCATCCATGTGATCGGCGTGCTGTTTGCGATCAATGCGAGCCTGTGGCTTCTGGCCCACATCGCGGATGCGGGTGCGGGCGTGATCGCGAGCGTCTCGGTCTATTGCGCGGGCCTGCTCGCGATGATCGGCTTTTCGGCGGCGTATAATCTGACGCCCCATCACAAGCCCGCCAAGCAGGTGCTGCGCCGCCTCGATCACGCCGCCATCTTCATCATGATCGCGGCAACCTACACGCCCTTTGCCGCCAACCGGCTCGGCATCGAAACGGGCAGCATCATCCTTACGCTCATCTGGCTTACGGCCACCTTCGGCGTGGTGATGAAGCTCGTATGGCCGCACCGTTTCGAGCGCCTCAGCCTTGTGCTTTATATCGGCATGGGCTGGATGATCGTCACCGTGATGAAGCCACTATCGGCCTCGCTTGCGGCGGTCGATTTCTGGCTGCTCGTCGCGGGCGGGCTCATCTATTCGGCGGGGATTGCGTTCTATGTGATCGAACGCATCCCCTTCCACAAGGCGATCTGGCACGGCTTCGTGCTGACGGCCGCCATCGTCCATTTCTCGGCAATTGCCAGCGAGTTCGTGCGCTAACCAGCGAAGAGCGCCGCCAGCACCAGAACGATTCCGGCCGTCGCGGCTACCCATGCCAGCGTGCGGATGAACGGAATGCCGAGTGCATAAAGCGGCAGGTAGATCACGCGGCCCGCGATATAAAGTTCCGCGCCCAGCACCGTCTGCCAGGTATGGCGTTCGAGGATCGCCGCCATCAGCACGGCGGTGGCGAAGAACGGAAACGTCTCCAGAAAATTCCAGAACGCGCGGTCGAGGCGGCCGGCAAGTTTGCCCGAAAGCGGTTGCGTGTCGTCCCGCGCGCCCACATTCCACATGAAGCCGCGTTCGTTGGTGATGACGTGAACGGCGATGAAAAGATGGACAAATCCTAAAACCACGGCGAGCGCGAGCGCGGTCATTTCCACGCTCATGTTTCCGAGGGTGAAATTGGGCAAGCTTTCGATGTTCATGGCGTTTCCCCGCTGGTTGTTTGTAATGAAAGTTTATCCGGCCATCGTGACATTATGATAGGATCGCCGGGCCGAGGCTGGAGAGACCCATGCGGATCCTTGTGTGCGTTGCGTTTGCCGGGATTGCGGCTGTGGCCCTTTCCGGTTGCGCGGTGGTCGATGTGGCAAGCACGGCTGTGGACGTGACAGCGACCGCCGTCGGCGCGGCCGCCGATGTCGGCGGGGCCGTGGTCAGCACCGCAGCCGATACGGTTTCGGGAAGCTCCGGCAAGGACAAGAAGTCCAACTGAGCCCTCACTGTGCATCCGCGCCGAAGCGGGCGCGCAATTCGATGCCCCACATGCGCGGCGGCCCGTAGATCGAGGCCGACGTTCCCGTCAGATGCAGCAGCGCGTTGGCGCCGACCTTGTAGGTCTCGTTTGTCACGTTGTCCATGAACACGGACGCATCGAAGGGCGAGCCGAACGCATTGTCCCAATCGGCGCGCAGGTTGAGCAGTGTGTAGCTTTTCTGCTTGGGTGCTTCGCCGCCCGGCGCGAGGCAGGTGTAAGGCCCGCCGGCATAGCCCGGCCGCGTGAACGCGCTGCAGGTTTGCTCGATGTCGCTCAGATCGGTGAACCACACCGCATCCTGCCAATAGAGTGTGCCGCTCAGCACGAGCGTGCCTGTGCCGGGATCGAGCGGAATGCGCAGGCTCGGCGTGAAGCCCAGCTTGTTCTTCGGCGTATAGGCGAAGGGATCGCCCTTGTGGTCGAGCGGGTTGACGGCTTCCTGCACATTGGCGGGCGCATCGATGACGGCGATTTGCTGCGGCAACGAGAATTTGTCGTAGCGCGCATCGGTATAGGAATAGAACACGCTCACTTCGAAATTCTCGTCGGGCACGAAGGTGGACGAGAAATCGAGTCCCTGAATATGCGCGCGCGCTGCGTTGAAGGTGAGCGCGTTCAGCGATCCCGAAAGGGGCGGGTTCAAGGGCGGCGGCGCCGCGGCGCTGTATTCCAGCACCTGAACGAGATCGTTCTTCTGCACGTTCTGATACCAGCCGTAATAGGCGTCGAAATCGGTGCGGCCGGGAACGCCCAGGATCGTCCAGTTGTTCTTGGTGCCCACTTCCACGTCTGTCAGATATTCGGGCTTGAATTCGGCGAAATCGGTGGCGAGGCCGGCGCCGCTGTTGAAGCCGCCGCTCTTATAGCCGCGCCGCCATGTGGCGTAGACCATCGTGTCGGGCGTGACCTGATAGTTTGCAGCGACGGTCCAGGTCGGCGCGCGGAAATTGTCCTTCAGCGTCGGCTGCGCATAGGCGCCGGTGAGCGGGAAGGGACATGCATCGCCATAGAGATAGACGAAACAGATCTTGGCGTCGGCGACCTTGTGATCCCAGGTGTAGCGCGCCCCGCCCGTCAGCGTGAGCTGGTCAGTCACCTTCCAGCTTGCCTGTCCGAACACGGCATTCGACGATCCGCCATTGTTCAGCGAATCGAATTCATCCGATCCGAAACCGAAGATCGGGCTGCCATAGGGCTGCGGCCCGCCCAGCGTCTGCCGTTCGATCTCGGAATAGCCGTTGGGGCGGTCGAGTTCGTGATAGAAGCCCGCGATCCATTGCACGGCATCGTCGTCGCTTTCGCCCTGAAGCTGGAATTCGTCCGTCACCTGATAGGAATTGGTCTCCCAGGTGCGCGAATTGGCAATGTCGAGGAGCGGCAGGAACGAGCCGTCGTAATCGAAAGAGGGCTGCTCCTTGTCGGCGCGATAGCCGAAGATGTTGCGGATGCGGAAGTGATCGGTGATGTCGAAGCGCGCGATGTCGGTGATGCCCCAGGACTGGCGGCGGTAGCCGGGAGCGATGGACGATGTCGTTTTGCGCGGGCCCAGCGCCTGTTGACCCGCGAGCGCGCCCTGAAGGCCGAGCTCGAAACCCTCGATCGCGCCGCAAGTGGGATCGCCCGGCGGCGTCGTGCACACCGTGCCCGTGATCTGGGATGCGAGCGCATCGATGGTCGCGGTGTTGATGCCGGTCAGCACGGCGCCGGTGCCATGATTGCTGCTGTGGAAATAGTCGTAGACCAGATAGTTCTGGAAATCGTTTGTCGGCGTCCAGTTCACGCCGGCGCGGAAGGCGTCGTAGTCGAGATTGTCGAGATCGCTTCCCGTGCTCAAATCCTTGGTGAAGCCGTGGCGGCGCGCGCCGTCGCCGGCGATGCGCACGGAAAGCGTATCGTCGAGCGGAATGTTGATGGCGCCGGATAGCTCGCGCATCGCGTAATCGCCGATTTTGCCGTCGATATAGCCGCCGAATTGATCGTCCGGTTTCTTCGGCTGGAAGAGGATCGCCCCGCCCGTGGTGTTGCGGCCGAACAGCGTGCCTTGCGGGCCGCTCAGTACTTGCACATTGTCGAGATCGTACATCGCGGCCTGGCTGCTCGCGTTGAACGGCACTTCGTTGAAATAGGTCTGCACGCCCGGATCGGCGCCGCCGAAGGGCTGGCTCTGGCCGCGGATGGTGAACACATCGGTGTCGCGCGAGCCCAGATTGCCCGCAACGGTCAGCGTCGGCGCAACATCCTGCAGATCGAGCGCCGATTGCACATGCTGCTCGCGCAATTCATCGCCGTTGATGGCGGTGACGTTGAGAGGAACGGTCTGCACGTTTTCCTCGCGCCTGCGCGCGGTGACGTAGACCGTTTCGGTCACACTCTGCTGATAAACCGACGGTTCCTGCTGTGTGCCGGTCTGATCCGCCGTTGTCGCCGGATCGGCTTGCGCCGCGCTGATGCAGAACGAAGCCGTCGCGCACAATGCGCCAAGCAATTTCCGCATGAAATCCCTCTCGCCCGGTGAGACGGCAATGCGGGTTATCAACAGCCCGCCGAACCGCAGTGCCGTCATTCTCTTATGCGGTGCATTATAGGCCGGATCGGGCCGCGCGCCGAGGGGCATGGTGTGGCAGCAAGGCCACTAAACGTCTTCCAAAAGTTAAGCGCAGGGCCTTTGGGTTAGAACGAATCCTTCCGCCTGCGGATTTCGGCGAACACCTCCACGTCGCCCGCCTCTTCCATCTTCAGTGTACGGCGTATCTCGGGCGAGTTGGGCCTCAGGAATGGATTGGTGCGCTTCTCGAGCCCCATCACGGTCGGGATGGTCGGCTTCATTTGCGCGCGCTGGCTTTCGACATAGCGCATGCGCGATTGCAATTCGGCGTTGCCGGGCTCCAGCGTCAGCGCGAAGCGGCCATTGTTGAGCGTGTATTCGTGGCCGCAATAGACGCGCGTGGAATCGGGCAGGCTCATCAGCTTGGAAAGCGAGGCCCACATCATCTCGGGCGTGCCTTCGAAGAGCCGCCCGCATCCCATCGCAAAGAGCGTGTCGCCGGTGAACACCATGCCGTCATCGGCGAAATAGAAAGCGATATGCGCCTTGGTGTGCGCCGGGATTTCCAGAATGCGCGCTTCGTGCTGGCCCAGCATCCACGGCTTTTCTTCCGACACGCCCACATCGATGCCGGGAATGCGCGGCGCATCCTTCGCCGGGCCCACGACCACCGCGTCGTAGCGCGCTTTCAACGCCAGATTGCCGCCGGTGTGATCGGGATGGTGATGGGTGTTGAGGATATGGGTGAGCTTGCGCTCGCCCAGCGCCCGAATCACGGGATCGGGCTCGGAAGGGTCCACCACCGCCCACACCCCCTGACCCGCATCCGAAACGATGTAGGCGTAGTTATCCCGCAAGCAGGGAACAAGTTCGACCGTCAGTTTCGCCATTTCTTTACCCTTGATGGAACCCGCATCGTAGCCGCGCGGCTCGCACCATTGAACCCGGCTGCGACAGGGTTTACCCCAATGTCATGCAGATCGACGCCAACGATCTCTCCGCCTTTTACGAGGCTCCGATGGGGCAGGTCACGCGCCGCCTGATTGCCCGGCGGATCAAGAAGCTGTGGCCATCGGCGCCGGGCTTGCGGATTTTGGGCTACGGCTTTGCCCCGCCTTATCTTCAGCCCTATCTGGCGGAGGCCGAGCGCGTCGTGGCGCTGATGCCCGCGCAGCAGGGCGTCGCCGCCTGGCCGGGCGCAAAGCCGCTGTCGGCGCTGGGCGAAGAGAACGCGCTGCCGTTCCCCGATGCCATGTTCGACCGCATCCTGATGGTCCACGCCATCGAGGCGGCCGATGCCGCACGCCCCCTGATGCGCCAGATCTGGCGGGTGCTGGCGCCGGGCGGACGGCTGATCGTGATCGCGCCCAATCGCGCAAGCCTGTGGGCGCGGCTGGAGCGCTCGCCCTTCGGCCATGGCCGTCCCTTCACGCGCGGCCAGTTGGCGCGTCTTCTCGGCGAATGCATGTTCGCGCCAGAACGCTGGGACAGGGCGCTTCTCATTCCGCCGTTGCCGGTGGGCTGGATCGCGCGCGACGGCGCAAGCTGGGAACGCATCGGGCGCGTGCTGTGGCCCAGGCTTGCGGGCGTGCATCTCGTCGAAGCGTCGAAATCGCTTTACGCGTCGGCGCCGGCCGGCGTCGTGAAAAATTCGAAGCCGGCGCTTCTGGAAGTCTCAAGCTGAATTCGGCGTAATTAAACCGCCCGCCGCTTGCGCTAGTTTGAAACACGAATAGATGCGCATAGGCGCCATGCAAATCTTCGCAGGCGCCATCGCTACGTTGTTTTTCAAGAAAAAATTCCGCACGGCGCACCGCTCGCGATTGCGTGAACGCTTTGATGTCGAAACCGTCACTTCAATCGTGCGGTTCGTGACTTATCTCCACTCTGCCCGCGCAAACATGCCGGGTTCGATGTGGAGGGAGTCATGTACAAATTGAAATCCGCCGTGTTCTCCGGGCTTGCGGGCGTGTGCCTTGCGCTTGCCGCGATGCCTGCGAATGCGGCACAAGAGACGCATTCGAGCTGTCTGGATGCGGCCCGTCAGGCCAAGGCCGCGCTCGATGCCAGCGGGCAATCGCCGAACTACGATGCCGCGCTCAAGGAATGGCGCAGCGGCAACGAGTTCTGCAATGCCGGCTATTACCGGCAGGGCGTCGCGCATTACGAACAGGCTGAAAAGCTGCTCGATCCGGCCAGCAAAAGCTAAACCGCGCGCAAGAGGAAGATCGCGCCTTCGGCGAGGAGATTGGGACCCCACGCATCCGGGCGCATCGGATGCGTGGCACCCAGCTCGCTCAGCGCCAGCGCGCGCTCGATGACCGCGCCCGAGCTTCGCGCCAGCGCCACGAAATCGGCGATGGTGCACAGATGTATGTTGGGCGTGTCGTACCAATTGTAGCCGAGCGCGCGGGTGCGCGGCATGTGGCCGTTGACGAGCAGCGAAAGGCGCACGCGCCAATGCCCGAAATTGGGGAACGACACGATGGTGTGCCGGCCGATGCGCAAGAGATCGGCCAGCACCTTTTTGGGCGAGCGCGTGGCCTGAATCGTCTGGCTCAGGATCACCACGTCGAACACGTGCGAGGGATATTCGGCGAGATCGGCGTCGGCGTCGCCCTGCACCACCGATAATCCCCGCGCCACGCAGGCATTCACGTTCTGTTGCGAAAGCTCGATGCCGCGCCCGTCCACATGCTTGGTGCGCGAGAGATATTCCAAGAGCGCGCCGTCGCCGCAGCCGATATCCAGCACGCGCGCGCCATCGGCGATCATCTCTGCAATCGCGGCGAGGTCCGGGCGAAGCGCGCTCATTATTTGATGCCCCGGCTCGCCGCCGCCGAATTGAGGAAGCCGCGAACGGCCGCGAACAATTCCGGCTCGTCGAGCAGGAAGGCGTCGTGGCCGCGGTCGGTCTCGATTTCCACGAAGCTTACATTCGCGCCCGCCGCGTTCAGCGCATGCGCAATGCGCTTGTTCTCGGAGGTGGGGAACAGCCAGTCGCTGGTGAACGAAACGATCCCGAACCGCGTTTTTGTGCCGATGAAGGCTTCGGCCAGCACATTGCCGTAATCCGCCGCCAGATCGAAATAATCCATGGCGCGCGTGATGTAGAGATAGGAATTGGCATCGAAGCGGTCCACGAACGTCATGCCCTGATGATGCAGATAGGATTCGATCTGGAAATCGGGACCGAACGCGAACGACAAGCCGTTGCGGTTCTGCAGCGAGCGCCCGAATTTCCGCTGCAGCGCCGCTTCCGAAAGATAGGTGATGTGGGCAGCCATGCGCGCGACCGCCAGACCCTTCGAAGGCTGCGTGCCTTCGAGCTGGTAATTGCCGCCCTTCCAGTCGGGATCGGCCATGATCGCCTGACGCCCCACTTCGTGGAACGCGATGTTCTGTGCGGAATGGCGCGCGGCGGTGGCAATCGGCAGCGCGGAGATCACGCGCTCGGGATAGCTCGCCGCCCATTGCAGCACCTGCATGCCGCCCATCGAGCCGCCGGTGACGCAGAGGATTTCGTGAATGCCGAGCGCATCGAGCAGCATCGCCTGCGCCCGCACCATGTCGCGGATCGTGACTACGGGAAAGGAGAGCCCGAAAGGCTTGCCCGTCGCCGGATCGGTTTCGGCCGGCCCCGTCGTTCCCATGCAGCCGCCGATGACATTGGCGCAGATGACGAAGAAGCGGTCCGTGTCGATGGGCTTGCCCGGCCCGACCATCGTCTCCCACCAGCCGGATTTGCCGGTGACGGGGTGGCGTCCAGTGACGAACTGGTCTCCCGTCAGCGCATGGCAGACGAGCACGACATTGCTTTTGCCGGCATTCAGCGTGCCATAGGTCATGTAGGCGATGGTGAGGGGCGAAAGCTCGCGGCCGGAATCGAGCACCAGCGGGCGGTCGAAGGTGATCGCCCGGCCCTGATCGACGCCGGGCGCCTCCAGCCGCCTCAGGAATTTCGGGCTGCCAAGCTCCGCCAATTCATCCTCCGGAACGCGGGGTTTGCCGCGGGGGCGCTTTGTTGGCCCGAAGGGGCATGGCTGTCAACGCAGATGCGCGTTTGGCGGCTTTGATTTCGCGGGGCTCCGCCTCTATACCCGCCCCCTCGGAAGCCTTTGGACGGCAGCCATGAGCCTCACGCCCAAACCCGGCGTGCTCGATATCGCGCCTTATGTTGGCGGCCGCGCGCATGCGCCCGGCGCCGCGCGCGTGTTCAAGCTCTCGTCCAATGAGGGCGCGCTGGGCGCAAGCCCCGCGGCGGTCGAGGCGTTCAAGGCGGCGAGCGGCGTTCTCGACATCTACCCCGAAGGCAGCGCGCGGATTTTGCGCGAAGCCATCGCGGAGACGCATGGGCTGGCGGCGGACCGTATCGTCTGCGGCAACGGCTCGGACGAATTGCTGACGATGCTCGCCAACGCCTATCTGCGCCCGGGCGACGAAGTGCTGTTCAGCGAGCACGCCTTCCTCGTCTATCGCATCGCCACGCTGGCCAACAGCGCCGTGCCGGTTTCCGTGCCGGAGAAGAATTTGCGCGTCGATGTGGATGCGATGCTGGAGGCGGTGGGGCCCCGCACGCGCATGGTCTATCTCGCCAATCCGAATAATCCGACAGGCACATATCTCACGAGCGAAGAAGTGCGCCGGTTGCACGCCGGATTGCCGCCCGGCTGCCTCTTGGTGATCGACGCGGCTTATAGCGAATATGTCCGGCGCAACGATTACGATGCCGGGATCGAAATGGTCTCGCAATTCGACAATGTGGTGATGACGCGCACGTTCTCGAAGATTTACGGGCTTGCGGGCTTGCGCGTGGGCTGGGCGTTTTGTCCCGCGTCCGTGGCCGATGCGCTCAATCGCGTGCGCGGGCCGTTCAATGTCTCGACGCCCGCGCAACGCGCCGCAGCCGCAGCACTCAAGGACAAGCGCCATGTCGAGGATTCGATCGCGCATAACGAGAAATGGAAAGCCTTCCTGATCGAACACATCCGCAAGACCGGATTGCGGGTGGACGATTCGGTTGCGAATTTCGTGCTGATCCATTTTCCGGCGCATGGCGCGCACAGTGCGGCGAACGCCGATGCGTTTCTGCTGAAACGCGGGCTCATCCTGCGCGGCGTCGGCAATTACGGCTTGCCGCATTGCCTGCGCCTCACCGTCGGCCCGGAAGAGGCCAATCGCGCCGCTCTGGCCGCGCTCGAAGAATTCATGAAGGCGTGACGATGGCGGCGATGTTCGAAAAAGTCGCGTTGATCGGCGTGGGCCTTATCGGCTCGTCGATGGCGCATGCCATCAAGCGCGGCAAGCTTGCGTCGCATGTTTCCGGATACGCACGCCGCGCCGAGACGCTGGAAAAAGCGCGCAAGGTGGGTTTTGCGGATTCGCTCTACGATACGCTCGAACCTGTGGTGAAAGACGCCGATCTCGTAGTGCTGGCAACGCCGGTCGGCACTTACGGCGAACTTGCGAAAGACATCGCGCCGTATCTGAAAAAGGGCGCCATCGTTTCCGATGTCGGCTCGGTCAAATCCGCCGTCATCCGCGATGCCGGCCCGCATATCCCCGCTGGCGTGCATTTCGTTCCGGCGCACCCCATCGCGGGCACCGAGCAATCCGGCCCTGAAGCGGGCTTCGCCGAATTGTTCGACGGGCGCTGGTGCATCTTGACGCCGCCCGCGGGCACCGACGCCGCGGCGGTCGAAAAGCTGAAAACATTCTGGCAGGCGCTCGGAAGCCAGGTCGATGTGATGGACGCCCATCATCACGATCTGGTGCTGGCGATCACCAGCCACGTTCCGCACCTGATCGCCTACAACATCGTGGGCACGGCCGCCGATCTGGAGACCGTGACGCAAAGCGAAGTCATCAAATATTCGGCCGGCGGCTTCCGCGATTTCACGCGCATCGCGGCTTCCGATCCCACCATGTGGCGCGACGTATTCCTCAACAATCGCGAGGCGGTGCTGGAAATGCTCACCCGCTTCAACGAGGATTTGAGCGCGCTGCAACGCGCGATCCGCTGGGGCGACGGCGATGCGCTGTTCAATCTCTTCACGCGCACGCGCGCCATCCGCCGCTCGATCATCAGCGCAGGGCAGGACAGCGCCGCGCCCAATTTCGGCCGCATCCCGCCGAAGCCGGAGAAGAATCAGTAAAGCGGATCGAGAAATCCCGCCGGCGCATCGTTCGCGAACACCAGCCCATCCTTGAAGGCAAGGCGCACCGGCGCATTGTCTTGCGCATTGCGCGCGATCGAATTGAGCAGCGTGGCGAAAAATCCACCGCCCGCATTCGCCTTGAGTGCGGAAAGCCCCGCGATCTTCAAATCCAGAATGCCGCGCGGCCGGTGCGCGCTATCGAGCGTCAATTGGCCGGAGCCGGTGGCTTCCGTTTTGCCCCATGCAATATCGAGATTGCTCACATCGAATGCGCCGTTCCACGCGCTCATGTTTGACCGCCAGTCGCGCTTGCCGGACAGCATCGGTGTGAGCGAGCTCGCCGGATGCACCCGCGCATTCAGTTGTAACTTGCCGATTGCCGGACCGAACGCCGATTTGAATTCCGGCGACAGGCGCAGATCGCCGGCACTCAGCACGATATCGAGCGCATCGGCATCGGGCGCGCGGCGGATGTGAAATTGCAGGCTCGCGGCCTGAAGATCGGGCGATGACGCGGCCACAAGCTCCAGATCGAACCGCGAAAGCCTGCCATGCGCATCGATGGAGCTTGCGCGCAGCAGGCCCGGCGTGAATTGCAGCGATTTTCGCGCGCCGTCATCGGTGGTCCACGCGATCGTCTGCTTGCCGGCTGCTTCGTAAATCGCCTGCACGCGCCCGTAATCCAGCATGTGCATGGCGAAATGTTCGCTTCGCCATTCGGCAGGCCCATGCGTGGCGGCGACATCGATCTTCAGATCGTCCAGAACCAGATCGAGCCGGAAGGGAAATCCCGCCAATTGCCGGTGCGCGAAATGCAGCGTCACGCCGGGCGCGATTTCATGGCCATTTGTCCGATCCAGATATTTCGCAAAGGCATCGGCCGCGACGAACCAATGGATCACCGCAGCGGCGAGCAGCGCCGCAAGCACGGCGACGGGCGCCCAGAGAAAGAAACGATGGGAATATTTCATGCCGCGCTAATCTAGCTGCACCGCGAGAATCCGCAGGAGATGCAAGTGTCGCACCCCTCGAGCTTCACGTAGGAGGGGCTGGAGCAGCGCGGGCAATAGCGCGCGGGCGCGCCTTCCGCGGCCACGGCCACCGCGCGCCGGTCCTCGGGCGCGGGCGCTTCGCGCGGCGCCATGAATCCGATGTCGATCAGATGCCGCTCGATCACATCGCCGATGGCGGCGAGCAGCGAGGGCACGTAATGGCCCGCCATCCATTGCCCGCCGCGCGGATCGAACACCGCTTTCAATTCCTCCACCACGAAGGAAACATCGCCGCCGCGCCGGAACACCGCCGAAATCATCCGCGTCAACGCCAGCGTCCAGGCGTAAGCCTCCATGTTCTTCGAGTTGATGAAGATCTCGAAGGGGCGCCTGCGCCCGTCTTTCACGATGTCGTTGATGGTGATGTAGAAGGCGTGATCGGTCTCCGGCCATTTCACTTTATAGGTTTGTCCGGGCAGCGTTTCGGGCCGGTCGAGCGGTTGGGTCATGTAGACGACACCGCCTTCGCGCCGCGGCGTGAGCGGAACGGGCAGCGGCAGCAACGGTTCTTCGGGTTCGCTGGGCGCGGCGCGCGGCGCTTCCAGCACGGCGCCCGTGACGGCATTGGGACGATAGGTGGTGCAGCCCTTGCAGCCGAGCTCATAGGCCTTCAGATACACATCCTTGAACGCATCGAAGGAAATATCGACGGGCACGTTGATCGTTTTCGAGATCGAGGAATCGATGTGCTTCTGCGCCGCCGCCTGCACCGCCAGATGATCGGCAGGCGAAAGCGTCTGCGCATTGACGAAATAATCGGGGAGTTCGGTTTCCTCGCCGAAGCGGGCGCGAAAGGTGCGATAGGCGAAATCGGAAACCTGCTCTTCCGCGCGCGTGCCGTCGGCGAGCAGAACCTTGCGGCCATAGGTGTAGGCAAACACCGGCTCGATGCCGCTCGACACATTCTCCGCGAACAGCGAGATCGTGCCGGTCGGCGCAATCGAGGTGACGAGCGCATTGCGGATGCCGTGCTCGGCGATGGCATCGCGAATGTCCTGCGGCAGATTTTGGATAAACGGCCGCGAAAGGTATTCGTCGCGGTCGAACAGCGGAAACGCGCCTTTTTCCTTGGCGATTTCCACCGAGGCCGCATAGGCCGCATGGGACAGTTTCGACAGCCAGCGCTCGATAAGCGCAACGCTTTCCGGCGAACCATAGCGCACGCGGCAGAAGATCAGCGCGTCGGCAAGTCCCGTCACGCCAAGCCCGATGCGCCGCTTGGCAAAGGCTTCGGCGCGCTGCTCGGGAAGCGGAAAGCGCGAAATGTCGATGACATTGTCGAGCAACCGCACGGCCACGCGCGTCAATCGCTGCAATTCGTCTTCATCAAGCGCCGCATTTTCCTCGAAGGGATGCTTTACCAGCTTCGCCAGATTGATCGAGCCGAGCAAACACGCACCATAGGGGGGCAACGGCTGCTCGCCGCAATTGTGCGCCCACAGCCCGTTGGCATCGAACGCATTCAAGCCCGGAATCGCTGCGTCGAACACTTCCGCTTCGCCGGCGGGCGAAACGCTCTCGACAGTTGCCACGAAAGTCTCGCGATTAAGGGCCCGGCGGTAATTGGTCAGCGCATTTGCAAGCTTTGTTTTCTTTGCGGTGTCCGCAAATCCGACGCGTTCAGCGAAAAGCGGCAGGTTGTCACCTGAAACGACAAGTTCGTGTTGCGCGCGGATGGCATAGGGTTTCTTGCCTCCCCGGCCATCCGGCATATTTCGCAACCCTGCCTGTCTGCGCTCCCGGTAGATCGTGCTGGCGATGCCCAGCCGCGACAACATGCGCTGCGCCGCCTCAAGCGTGCCGGAATCGCTTTGCGCCAACCGCACGCTTACCCCTTTTTCCTGAGCGCCTTGCACGCTGCCATCAGTATCGAACAAGCCGCGAAGGAGTGCGGCATGGAATGCGCTGGAGCGGCGTTCTATTGCCGGTGTGATCTTTTTAGCGCGCTGCATCAGGCCGTGTTCGTTCGCCAGTTTCTTCAAGGCTGCAAAGCTGAGCCGCCATTCTCCGCGCCTTGGAATCTCAGACCAACCCTTGAAGTCCGCGCGGCGGGGAAAATAGGCAACCGCTTCGAGAGCGGCATCCATCACGCCGCGCACGCCGGGGCGTTCGTCTCCGCCATTGACCGCAATCTGTCCGGGCCAGACCGAAAGCACGGCCTTGTCGGATTTCAGGACGCCGTCACCAATAAGCAAACCCAGAAGGTAGCCCTCGGCGGTATCACGCCTAGCCTGTTCCGGATCGCCCCATTGCGGCGCATCGCGGTGATTGTGGATCAGCAATTCGTCGCCCACAGCGAAGGATCCTGCTTCGGTCCATTCCCACTCGCAGGACCAGCGCGTGCGGCGCGTGATCTTGCGCAGGCGATGGCCGGGAGTCAGACGCAGGCGATGACCCTCGCGCGTGCGCAATTCGACGATAGGCTTGACGCCTTGCGAGAAGAATCCGCGCTCGCTGCTGCGCCATGCACGATTCTCGGCGATGGCTTCAAACGGTTTTTCTACCAGTTCGGCGATCTGCCGTGGACCTTCGCTTGTCATGATCCATGTATCGGCAGTTAAACATGGATTGGTCGCCCTGATCGTTTCGCAATAGGCGAGATTGTTTTCGGCATTGATGCGGTCGATGAAGATCACGCCCGGCTCGGCATATTCGTAGGTCGCGCGCATGATGCGGTCCCAGAGCTCGCGCGCACGGATGGTTTTATAAACCTTGCCGCCGAATTTCAGTTCCCACTCGGCGTCGTTCTTCACCGCCGCCATGAAGGCATCGCTGGCGAGCACCGACAAATTGAACATCGAAAGCTTGCCCGGTATGCGCTTGGCGTCGATGAAGCTCTCGATATCGGGATGATCGCAAGCGAGCGTGGCCATCATCGCGCCGCGCCGCGAGCCTGCGCTCATGATGGTGCGGCACATCGCGTCCCACACTTCCATGAACGACACGGGGCCCGACGCATCCGCGCCCACGCCTTTCACGGCAGCACCATGGGGACGCAGCGTCGAAAAATCGTAGCCGATGCCGCCGCCCTGCTGCAGCGTGAGTGCGGCTTCGCGTAAGTTCGCGAAAATCGCACCCATGTCGTCATCGATGGTGCCCATCACGAAGCAATTGAAGAGCGTGACGTTGCGGTCGGTGCCCGCGCCCGCAAAAATCCGCCCCGCCGGAAGGAAGCGGTGACCGGCGAGCGCGCCCGCAAATGCAAGGGCCCATTCGCGGCGCTGCTCGGGGGCCTCGGCATGGGCGGCGGCCAGCGCCACGCGCGCCCAGGTATCGGCCATGTCGCGGTCGACGGGCGTGCCGCCGGCATCTTTCAGCCGGTATTTCATGTCCCAGATCTGGCGGGAAATGTCGCTCATGCGTCCGTTCCTGCCCGCATGCCGCGGGTACGGTAATTAACAGTGCTGGCAGTTAATTTCAAGCTGCGTTCGTAGAACGTTCTGTGACTTGGGTCACCAAATCTTGGGGGAGAGGCGGGTGCGTCCTACCGGCCCCTGCGGCCCTCGGTCAAAAGCCGGGAAGTGACGGTTTCGATTTCGCTTTGCAGCGCGGCCATGAAATCCCGGCTTCTGAGGCCCGGCGCAATGGCGGGCAGGAACTCGATCACGATGGTGCCCTTTTTCTTGATGAAGCCCGTCCAGTAGAGCCCGGAATTGAGCGCCACGGGCACGCATTCCTGACCGAGCTGGCTATAGAGCGCGGCCACGCCCGGTTTGTAATCGGGAGCGGCGCCCGGTTTCTTGCGCGTGCCTTCGGGGAAGATGAGAAGCGTGCGCCCGCCCGCAATCGCCGCGCGCGAGGCCGCCGCCATCTGGCGCAACGCGCTTGCATGGCCGCCGCGGTCGATGGCGATCATGCCGATCTTCTTCGTGTACCAGCCATAGAACGGCACGGCGAAAAGCTCGCGTTTCAGAATGACCGCGGGCGCATCGAGCAGAAGAAACAGCGCCATCGTATCCCACATGCTCATGTGCTTTGCGGCGACGAGCGCGCCATGCGCGGGAATTTTTCCGCGCACTTCGTAATTAAGGCCTGCGAAAACCTTGAGCCCCCACAGCGTCCATTCGCACCACCAGCGGCAGCCCACCAGCGCCACGCCGCGCGGCAAGATAAGCGCTGGCAGGAATCCGATGTTGAGAACAACGGAGACGAGCGCAAACCACAGGAAGAACAGAGCCGAGCGCAGAAGCGTCATAACATGAGATTCGGGGGCGGGAGAGTCAGGATTCACGGCGAGGTTCGCCGCGCGCCGCATTGCGGTCAAGGGCACCGGCGTGGTCGAAGCGGGTGAGCACTAGGCTCGCGAGATATTTGGCGTATTCGGCCTGGAGGAGTGCCGCCGCGCGCGGATCGTGCCACCAGGATTTGAGGTCGATCCCGTCGGGCTCGACGGGATAGGGCTCGAGCGTCACATCGGGCATCTCGGCGGAGAATTCGGCGAGGCTGCGGGGCATGTGATAGCTCGATGTCACGACCACGAGGCGGCGATAATGATGGATGCGCGCCCAGCGGGCGGCTTCGGCGGCGTTGCCATGCGTGCTCTCGGCTTCGAAGCCCAGATCGGCGCAGCAATCGAAACGCGGGCCGCCATGGGCGATGCGTTTCAGATCGTGTTTGGTGGTGGCCGAGTAAACGCCGGTGATGAGTAGGCGCTTGCCCACGCCGCGCTCGAAGAGCGCCACCGCCGTATCGAGCCGCGCGCCGCCGCCCGTCAGTGCCACGATCCCGTCGGCGCCTTTCACGCGCGCAGGGCTGTGCGGCAGCGTGGCGGCGAAGATCACAAAGCCCGCGGCATAAGCGATCACCGCAATCACGGCGATGCGCAGCAGAAGCCCCGAGCGATTCTTTGGCGGCGCGTCAGACAAGGCCGGTCCTCCTTCTCGCCAAGTCTATACAATTCGCAGGCGCAGTTTCAGTAGATTTCGCGCAAGAACGCCAGAACCGAAAGCCGCGCCGTCGCCCAACCGATAAGCCCGGAAGCGAGCGGAACTGCGGCGAGCCAGAGAAATTCGCGCGGCGCAAGCGAAAGCGGCGGCAGGAACGGCACGGGCTCCAGCCCCGCAAGCTCAAGCCCGCCCGCGGCGATGAACACGAGTGCGGCAAGGCTCGCGCCGATGGCCGCGGCAAGAAATGCGGAAAACGCATAATGCCGCTCGAAAGCGCGCGCGATGAAGCCCGAATGCGCGCCCATCTGGTGCAGAAGGCCGACGATCTCGTGATGGGCTTGCAATCCTGCGCGCGTCGCGAATGTGACGGCCGCGGCGGTTGCGACCGCAATCAGCAGCAGGATTCCGTAAGCGGAGAATATCACCGTATCGGCCAGCGATTTCAGCCGCCCGATCCAATGCGTGTGATCGTCGAGCATGGAATCGGGCGCGGCGGCTTTGATGCGCGCCGAAAGCTCCGCCACGTCGATCTGCGCACCGGGCCGGATCGACGCGTCCACCAATTGCGGCAGCGGCAGATCGGAGACGAGCGCATCCGCGCCGAGCCATGGTTTGACGAGCGCGATCTCGTCGGCTTGCGAAATAGCGCTCGCATGCACGATTCCATCGGTGGTTCGCAGGATGGTGAGAACGGCATTGGTTTCGCTGACAAGCGCGCTCGCCGCATCGCCATGCGCGGGCGGAAGGATTTGCACCGTCAATTTTCCTTCCAGCCCTTCGCGCCAGCTCAGGGCCGCGCGATCGGCAAGCAGCGATGCGCCGAGCGCGAGTGCGGCCAGAAACGCCATCACCGCGATCACGACGTCCAGCGGTGCTGCGCCGCGTTCGCGCGGCAGGATGCGGCCCGATGGTTTCACTTCGCTCATGCGCGCCCGCTCCTGAGTTCGACAAGCCTGCCATCGACGAGGCGCATTTCGCGCGCGCGCGTGGCTTCGATCAGCTTGCGGTCGTGGGTTGCGATCATCACCGTGGTGCCCAGCCGGTTCAGTTCGGCAAAGAGCCGGATCAATCTCTGGGCGATATCGGAATCGACATTGCCGGTAGGCTCGTCGGCCAGAAGCAGATCGGGCCGGCCTACCACCGCGCGCGCAATCGCCACGCGCTGCTGTTCGCCGCCCGAAAGCGTGGGCGGGCGCGCCTGCATCCGGTCGCTCAGCCCCACCCAGGTCAAAAGCTCCACAACATCGCCGGCGTAATCCTCCGCGCGCTTGCCCGCGAGCCGGAGCGGCAGCGCCACATTGTCGAAGGCCGACAGATGATCGAGCAGGCGGAAATCCTGGAACACCACGCCGATGCGCCGCCTGATCGCGGGAAAATCTCTGCGGCGCGTCACCGCCAGATCGTTGCCGAACAGCGTAATCAGCCCGCGCGAAGGCGGCTCGGCCAGCATCATCAGCTTGAGCAGCGTCGACTTGCCGGCCCCCGAAGGCCCGGTGAGGAAGGTGAACGAACCCGCCTCCAGCGCGAATGTCACATCGCGCAGGACTTCCGGCCCCGGCCCGTAGCGCATGCCGACATTTTCGAAGCGAACCATATCCTTGCGAACATAGCTGTGCAGAGAGCGCTGACAAGCCCCGCGAAACTTGCGGGATTCGCGCGCTTGCGCGTATTTTCGCCACAAGTGAGTCGAAGGCGGGCTTGATGATCCTCACCTGTCCCCAATGCGCCACGCGCTATCAGACGGATGCGGCGTCGTTTCAGCCGTCGGGCCGCCGGGTGCGCTGCGCCAAATGCGGGCATGTCTGGTTTCAGGAAGCGCCCCAGCCCGAACCCGCCGAGCCGGAAATCGCGCCCGAGCCTGCGCCCGAACCGCCGCGGCCCCAGCGCGCGGCCTATGTGGCGCCGGCCGCGCAAGAGACTTACGAAGAGGAAGAAGAAGCAAAACCGCCGCGGGCGCCGCTGCCGCTCGGCAAGTTGGCGGTGGCCGGCGGATGGCTTGGGCTTGTGGCCGCGGTTCTGGTGATCGGCTGGGCGGCGGTGAGCTATCGCCAGGAGATCGCGACGATCTGGCCGCAATCCTCCTCGCTCTATTCGGCGCTCGGCTTGAAAGTGAATGCGCGCGGCATTGCGTTTTCCGGCGTGTCGCGGCGCTACGAGACCGAGGACGATCAGGTCGTGCTGGCGGTGAGCGGCGACATCGTCAATGTCAGCACGCGCGAACTTGCCGTGCCGCCGGTGCAGGTGACGCTGACGGGCCAGGATCAGCGCGCGCTTTATCACTGGAGCTTCACGCCTGAAGCCGCCACGCTCAAGCCCGGCCAGAGCGTGCATTTCCTCACGCGGCTTTCCAACCCGCCCGGCGCCGCGCGCCATCTCGAGCTCAGGTTCGCGGGCGGGTGAGCGTTCTTTTTTCCGAAAACGAGATTGCGTTGCGCGTGGCGGCGGTCGCAAAAGCGATCGCGGCGCGTAAGCCCGACATCGCGGTTGCGATTTTGTCCGGGGCATTTGTCTTCGCCGCCGATCTGATGCGGGCGCTGGCGCGGGAAGGTTTGGATATTCCCATCGAGTTTCTCGCGCTGCGCAGCTATGGGGCGGGGCGCGTCAGCGGCGAGATTTCGGTGCGTCTCGGCGCCAGCGAAAACATTTCCGGGAAGAACGTTCTTCTGATCGACGGCGTGCTCGATCATGGCCGCACTTTGGTCAAGGCGCGCGAAATTCTTCGCGAAGCGCGCTCCATCGTCACCGCCGTCGTGGTCGATAAGCACCGCACCGGCGCGCTGGTGAAATCCGATTTTGCCTGCTTTACAAACGTCGAAGGCTTCATCGCCGGTTACGGCATGGACGATGCGGGAGGGGGAAGAGGATTGCCGCATATTGTGAAGGTGGATTGAAGAATTGATCGGCACGTGGAACCGCAACGGTTTTCCTCCCCCGTTTTACGGGGGAGGTGCCGAGCGCAGCGAGGCGGAGGGGGTGGCTGCGCCGGTGAAATGCTTCACTATCACCTCACCCCCTCCGCTTCGCTCGCAAGTGCTCGCTCAGCACCTCCCCCGCTCTCGCAGGGGAGGAAACTTCTCCGCGTACTCCGCGTCTCCGCGTGAAAAAATTTCCGCGCCCCTCTTGAACCGTGACGCTCGAATTCCCATCTGGCCTATATCCCTCGCATTGCATCGTGCAGCGCACCGAGCCGAAAGGCCGGAAGGGAGAATTGTTTGCCTTTTTGAAAAAGGCGGAAATGAACCACGGGAGAAGTCTGTCCGAAACGAACCATTTTTTTGAATCGTATCTAACCAGCGGGTTAGTTACGCCGCCTCGCCCTTCATCAGCCGCGGCAGCTTGCCGATATCGCCGCCGGCATGGCGCATGAAGAAGCGGCGCAGCGGGCCAATCGAATCCACCACGCCGATTCCGAAATCGCGCGCCAGGCGAAGCGGCGCGATGTCGTTGGAGAAGAGGCGGTTCAGCGCATCGGTGGATGCGGCGAGCGTGAAGGAATCGAATCTGCGCCAGCGTTCATAGCGTTTCAGCGCATCGATGCCGCCGATATCGAGGCCGACACGCGCGGTATCGAGTACGGTTTCGGCGAGTGCGGCTGCATCCTTGAAGCCGAGATTGAGCCCCTGCCCTGCGATCGGATGAATGCCATGCGCGGCATCGCCGGCCAGCACGAAACGCGGCTTCACGTAAGCGCGCGCCAGATGGAATTTGAGCGGATAGGACCAGCGCGGGCCCGCCGCTTTCGTGGCGCCGAGATGCGAACCGAAGCGCTGCGCGATCTCCGCATCGAATTCGGAATCGGGAAGTTTCATCATGGCGGGTGCAATTTCTTCGCGCTCGGTCCACACGAGCGATGATCTATTTCCGGTCATGGGCAAAATGGCGAAAGGACCGGACGGCAGAAAATGTTCGTAAGCCGTCCCGTTGTGCGGGTGTTCGTGTTCGACCGTCGCCACAATCCCCCATTGCGGATAGGACCACGCGATCACGCCGATCCCCATCTTCTCGCGCATCGGCGACTCGCGCCCGTCAGCGGCGACGGCGAGGCGCGCTTCGACCGTATCGCCATTGGAAAGCGTCGCCAGAATTCCGCCCGGAACATTTTCGAGATTCGTCATCGCGGCGACCGCGCTCGTCACATTCGGCTCGCGCGCGGCGCCTGCGAACAACGCGCGGCGGATATGACGGTTTTCCGCGATGTGGCCCATGGGCTGGCCGATCTCGCTCGAATCGAAATGCAGCGAAAAGGGCGACGGCTTGCCGCCGAGCGGCGCATCGGTGACGAGGATGTCGTTGATGGGCTGTGCGTCCGGCGCGAGATCATCCCAAAGCCCCAGCGCCTGCATCATGCGCACCGAGGAATAGGAGAGCGCACTCACCCGCCCGTCGAAGCGCGCATCGAGCGCGGCCTCGGCCGGGAGCGGATCGGCCACGATCACTTTCAGCCCACCGCCCGCCAGCGCGAGCGCCAGCGTCAGCCCGACCATGCCGCCGCCGCCCACGATTACGTCCGCTTCGTGCCTCATGACTCCACCTTAGTCAGCCACTGGTCAGAATCCATGCAGAATCCTTGTGCTGCACAAAATTTGTGCATATCACCTGCCTAGCCAATCCACAGATTCATAAAACACCTTGCATCGTCAAAGACTTACTCGAATCCGGAAACCCGGCACGGTTCTTGATGAAGTCTTAACGCGCGGCCGGGCAGCCGTGGCGATTCAAACGGAAGGAACAGCGATGAAGCTCATCACGGCGATAATCAAGCCGTTCAAGCTCGACGAGGTCCGCGAAGCCCTCTCCGCCATCGGCGTGCAGGGCATGACGGTCACGGAAGTCAAAGGCTACGGACGGCAGAAGGGGCAAACGGAAATCTATCGCGGCGCGGAATACGCCGTGAACTTCCTGCCGAAGATCAAGATCGAAATAGCGGTGAAAAGCGAAATGGCCGATGCGGTGGTGGATGCCATCGCGTCCAAGGCCAAGACGGGCCAGATCGGCGACGGAAAAATCTTCGTCGTCACGCTGGACCAGGCGCTTCGCATCCGCACAGGCGAATCCGACGGCGACGCGCTCTGACGCGCAAGCCATCAGGGGCAACAAGGGGTAAAGAAATGAAACTTCTCGATTACAAGAAAGTGGCGCTCGGCCTTGCGGCCGGCGCAGGCGCGCTGATCGCCACCACGGGCGCGGCGTTTGCGGCGGCGGCTCCGCCCGATCCGCTGAATTCCGGCGACACGGCGTGGATGATCACGTCGAGCGCGCTGGTTCTTCTGATGACGATTCCGGGCCTTGCGTTGTTTTATGCGGGCATGGTGCGGAAAAAGAACATGCTGGCGACCGCGGCGCAGAGCTTCGGCGCGACCTGCATCATCACCGTGTTGTGGATGATTATCGGTTATTCGGTGGCCTTCACCACCAATCCCGATTCGCATCTCAATCAGTTCATCGGCAACTTCAACTATCTCATGCTCGGGCCGATGGGACTGAAGGCGATATCGCCGCTGGCCGGAACCATTCCGGAATCGGTCTATATGTTCTTCCAGATGACGTTCGCCATCATCACCCCGGCGCTGATCGCCGGCGCGATCGCCGACCGCATGAAGTTTTCGGCCTTCATGTGGTTCATGTCGCTCTGGCTGCTGTTCATCTACTGCCCGATCGCCCATTGGGTGTGGGGCGGCGGCTGGCTGGGCAGCATGGGCGCGCTCGACTATGCAGGCGGCACCGTGGTGCATCTGAATGCGGGCACCGCGGGCCTGGTTGCCTGTCTCATGCTCGGCAAGCGCGTGGGTTACGGCAGCGAGAACATGGCGCCGCATAACCTGCTCTTCGCGCTGATCGGCGCATCGCTTCTGTGGGTCGGCTGGTTCGGCTTCAACGCCGGTTCCGCGGTGACGGCAGGTTACAATGCCGGCATGGCGGCGGCGGCGACGCAGATCGCAACGGCCGCGGCGGCGTTGGGTTGGATGTTCTCCGAATGGCTGATCGCCAAGAAGCCGAGCGTTCTGGGCATGATCTCGGGCGCGGTGGCGGGTCTTGTCGCCATCACCCCGGCATCGGGCTTCGTCAATCCCACCGGCGCGCTCATCATCGGCGTGGCCGCGGGCGTGGTCTGCTACATCGCCTCGGTGTGGGTGAAGAAGTGGCTCGGCTATGACGACGCGCTCGATACCTGGGGCGTGCACGGCGTAGGCGGCGCGCTCGGCGCCATGATGACGGGCATGTTCGCGTCGAACGCGATCAACTCGGCCTCTCACGGCTGGCTGATCGACGGCAATTTCGGCCAGATGTGGATCCAGTTCATCGATGTGGCCGCGGTGTTCGTCTATTGCGGCATCGGCACCTTCATCATCCTGAAAATCATCGACATCGTGATTGGGCTTCGCGTTTCCCGCGAGGTGGAAGTCGAGGGTATGGACATCAACCTCCACGGCGAAACCATTCACGGATAATAATTCTCCCCGGCGCTTGCTCGCCAGACTGGGGGCGCTTCCGAAAGGAGGCGCCCCTTTTTCTTTGGGCGGCGATAAAGCTAGAGTCGAGACGTACCCATGAGTGGATTCGATGTTTCCCGGCCGTCTGGCGCAATTGCCGCCGTCATCATTTGCGAAGCTCGCGGCGCTGCTCGATCTCGTGACGCCGGGGGCGGCGCCGGTGAGTCTGGCGGTGGGCGATCCGAAAGGCGCGGTGCCCGATTTCGTGGCGCGCGCGATTGCGGAGAACGCCCATCTGTTCGGCGAATATCCGCCGATCAACGGCACGAAGGATTGGCGCGACGCGGCGGCGGAATGGCTCAGGCGCCGGTTCGAATTGCCGGGCGATGCAGTCGATCCCGAGAAACATCTCTTGCCGCTCAACGGCACGCGCGAAGGGCTGTTCCTCGTGCCGTTCATCGTGACGCCGGAAACGAAGGCGGGGGCGCGGCCCGCGATCCTTCTGCCCAATCCGTTTTATCAATGTTATGCGGCGGCGATATTGGCGAGCGGTGCGGAGCCGGTATTCGTTCCGGCGCGGGCGGAGACCGGATTTCTTCCCGATTACGCGTCGCTTCCTAAAAATATTCTGGAGCGCACGGCCGCCGTCTACATCTGTTCGCCCTCCAATCCCGAAGGCGCCTGCGCCGGCGAAACCTATTGGCGCGAAGTTTTCGCACTGGCGGATCGATACGATTTCACCGTCTTCGCCGACGAATGTTATACCGACATCTATCTCGGCAAACCGCCGGTTGGCGCGCTGACGGCGCGGTTCAAGCAAACGGGAAATTTCGAAAGGCTGCTCACCTTCCATTCGCTGTCGAAACGCTCCGGCCTCCCGGGCTTGCGTTCGGGAATCGTCGCCGGCGATGCCGAACTGATGGCGGCGTTCCGCGCCTTCCGCAACTATGCAGGCCCGCAAGTTCCCATGCCGATCATGGCGGCGAGCGCGGCCGCGTGGCGCGATGAAGATCATGTTCGCGCCAACCGCGCTTCCTATGCGCAGAAATTCGAGATCGCGCGGCGCGTGCTCGGCAACAGGGCCGGTTTCCGGCTGCCCGAGGGCGGCTTTTTCCTCTGGCTGGACGTGGGCGATGGCGAAGCCGCGGCCCTCAAACTCTGGCGCGAAGGCGGCATCCGCGTGCTGCCCGGCGCCTATATGGGTAGGGAAATCGAAACCGGAAAACCCCGCACAAACCCTGGGTTTTCCTATCTCCGCGTGGCGCTCGTTAGCGATTTGTCAACCATTGAGGCCACACTCAATCGGATGGGTGAAATCCTGAGCGAACCATGAGCCAGGCGCGGCGCAGTATGGGCGTTTACGAACCGCGTTCGCGGCGCGCTGCGATGGCCGATGCGCTGGCCGATGCACGCCGAACCGTGGCGCATGCCGCGGGCGTGGCGGCGCTGCGCGGGGCAGGCGCGATGCTCTTCCTTGGATCGGTCGCCGCGCTCGTGGCGCTTGCGACGTACAACGCGAACGATCCCAGCCTCAACAACGCGACCGGCGGCGGCTCTACCAATTTGCTCGGCGGATTGGGCGCGACGGCGGCCGATCTGCTGCTTCAGACATTCGGCATTGCCGCGCTGGCGGCGCTTGCACCGCCCGCGGTGTGGGGCGCGCGCGCGCTTTCGGGACGCACACTCTCTTATCCGCTGTGGCGCGCCTTTGCGTGGCCGCTGGGAACATTATTCGTGTCGGCAGGACTCGGCGTGTTCCCCGCACCGATCGCGATGCCCGCGGGGGCGGGCGGATTGATCGGATTGGCGGCGGCGGGATTGTCGTCGCATGCCGCGCAGGTCTACGGCCAGAACTGGATCGGCATTGCGCTGCCGCTGCTGCTGCTGATCGCAGGCTTGCCGCTGGCGTTTCTCGCGACGGGATTGCGGTTGAAACCGATCCTGAGCTTGTTCGTCGACATTCCAGCGTTCTTCGTGTGGATCGCAGGCATGATCCATATTCCGGCTTTCTCGTTCCGCAGCGCCGAAGACGATTATGAAGAAGACGCGGAAGATTTCGAAGATTACGACGAGGATGTCGAAGACCTTGGCCTCGACATGGCACCAGAGCCTGTCGCGTCAGGCCGCGTCAAGCGCGAGGACGAACGCAAGATCAAGCTGAAGCCGCCGCGCCAGCCCGCGCTCAATCTTTCGAGCGGCGAATATCAATTGCCCGCGCTGGGATTGCTAGCCGAGCCCGTGCAGCGCCACGATTCGGCTTCGCTGAGCGACGAGGCGCTGGAAGAAAACGCGCGCATGCTGGAAGCGGTGCTGGCCGATTTCGGCGTGCGCGGGCGCATCACGGCGGTGCGGCCCGGACCGGTGGTGACGCTTTACGAATTCGAGCCCGCGGCGGGCGTCAAATCATCCCGCGTGATTTCGCTGGCCGACGATGTGGCGCGGTCCATGAGCGCGGTTGCGGCGCGTATCGCCGTGATCCCGGGCCGCAACGTGATGGGCATCGAGCTTCCCAATCAGGATCGCGAAACGGTTTTCCTGCGCGAGCTGCTCGGCTGCGTTGAATATGAAAAGGCGCGCGCGCCGCTCATCCTCGCGCTCGGCAAGACCATCGGCGGCGAGCCGGTGATGGCCGATCTTGCGAAGATGCCGCATCTGTTGATCGCGGGCACCACGGGCTCGGGCAAATCCGTGGCGCTGAACACGATGATCCTGTCGCTGCTCTATCGCTGCCCGCCGGATCAGACCAAGCTCATCATGATCGATCCGAAGATGCTCGAATTGTCTGTGTACGAAGGCATTCCGCATCTCTTGGCGCCCGTCGTGACCGATCCGCGCAAGGCCGTCGTGGCGCTGAAATGGGCGGTGCGCGAAATGGAAGAGCGTTATCGCAAAATGTCCAAGCTCGGCGTGCGCGGCGTGGAAGCCTTCAACGAGCGCGTGCGCAAAGCAAAGGACAAGGGCGAAACGCTGAAGCGCACCGTGCAGACCGGCTTCGACCGCGAGACCGGCAAGCCCGTCTATGAAGACGAAGTGCTCGAACTCGAGCCCATGCCCTATATCGTCGTGGTGGTCGACGAAGTGGCCGATCTGATGATGATCTCCGGAAAGGAAATCGAAGGCGCGGTGCAGCGCCTCGCGCAAATGGCGCGCGCGGCGGGCATTCATCTGATCGCCGCCACGCAGCGGCCCAGCGTCGACGTCATCACCGGCACGATCAAGGCCAATTTCCCCACCCGCATTTCATTTCAGGTGACGAGCAAGATCGACAGCCGCACCATCCTTGGCGAACAGGGCGCGGAGCAATTGCTCGGCCAGGGCGATATGCTGCATATGATGGCGGGCGGGCGCATCCGGCGTATCCACGGCCCCTTCGTCACCGACAGCGAAGTGGAAGACGTGGTGCGCTTCCTGAAAACGCAAGGAACACCCGAATATCTCGATGCCGTCACCGAGGAACAGGACGACGACACCGACGATCCCTATGGCGTGCTGGGCAATTCGGGCGACGATCTCTACGACAAGGCGCTCGCCATCGTGGCGCGCGAGCGCAAGGCCACGACCTCTTACATTCAGCGCCGCCTCGAAATCGGCTACAACCGCGCCGCCCGCCTCATTGAGCGCATGGAAGAAGAAGGCGTGATCTCCAAGCCCAATCACAAGGGGCTGCGCGAGGTTCTTCTGCCCGATCATGGGCGGGATTGATCCCCGGCGAAAAATCCCGCGAAATGTGTCTATAGTAGGCGGTAAGAACGCGTCCGGAGGGGCAGATGTCGTATATCGAGCGCTCGCTGGGGCAAGGCGAAGTCATTGTCGCCAAAGCCCATTTTCACTGGTGGTATTCGTTCAAGGCGTGGCTGGCGCTTCTGGTGCTGGGCGTTGTGCTGGTGGGCATCTGGATCTTTTTCCACATGATGATCCGCAAATGGACGACCGAGATCGCCGTCACTTCGCATCGCTTTGTGGAGAAGATTGGGCTGTTCTCGCTCAAGACCAACGAGATCGCACTGCCCAATATCGAAGGCGTGCGCGTGGAGCAAAGCTTGTGGGGCCGCATTCTGGGCTATGGCCATTTGCGCATCGAGGGTACGGGCGTGGACGCGGTCGTGATCCCCGACATCGCCGATCCGATCGGCTTCCGCCGCGCCATCGAGACGGCAAAGGACACGGGCGGGCGGCCAGCCAAAGCCTGACGGCGATATTACCGTTTCCCAATTTTGACCTCCCTCAATCTCGGGACGATTGGCAGGGTGCAATCTTCTCGTCATCCAAAGACGGCCTCTGATTCGGCCGGCCCGCGAGCGGGGAGATGCAGATGCGGAATTGGCTCGTCAAATCTTTTGCAATTGCCTTTGGACTTTTGCTGCTGGGCGCGGGACCCGCGCTCGCCGTTCCGTCCTACGCCGAACAGACCGGCCAGCCTTGCAGCGCCTGTCACGTCGGCGGGTTCGGGCCGCAGCTCACGCCATTCGGACGCACCTTCAAGCTCGAAGGCTACACGATGCGGTCGGGCGACGATTTCACCACGCCCGTCTCGGCGATGGCTGTTTTCTCTTACGTCCACACCAATGCCGATCAGCCGCCGCCCGCGCCCCATTACGCCGCCAACGACAATACGACGCTCGATCAGGCGAGCCTGTTTCTTGCGGGCGGTATCGGCGATCATTTCGGCGGCTTCACGCAATGGACCTATGACGGCGTGGGCCGCGCGTTTTCGTGGGACAATCTCGACATTCGCGCCGTGACGCATGAAACCATCGTCGATTCCGATGTGCTGCTCGGCGTGAGCCTCAACAACAATCCGACCATCGGCGATCCGTGGAACACGCTGCCTGGCTGGGGCTTTCCCTATACCGATTCCGATCTGATGCCGGGGCCCGATGCGGGAACCATTATCGATGGCGGGCTTGCGCAAAGCGTGCTGGGGCTCAACGCCTATGCGTGGTGGGATTCCTCGATCTATACCGAAGCGGGCGTTTACTGGACGCCCGGCCACGATTTTCTCAGGGCGATGGGTCCGGATTCGGCGGATGTGGATGTGATCGACGGCGCCGCACCTTATTTTCGCGCGGCCTACCAGAAAGATTATGGCGACCAGAATTTCGAAGTGGGCGCGTTCGCCATGTTCCCGGATCTTTATCCGGGCGGCGACAAGAGCGCGGGCACATCGGATCGCTATAGCGATATCGGGCTCGATGCGTCCTATCAATTCGTCGGAGACAGCAGCGATATTTATCAGGTCAATGCGCGCTATACGTATGAAAGCCAGGACCTGCGGGCGTCGTACATCCTCGATGCGGCGGATCATCCGCACAATCATCTGAGCGATTTCCGGATGGACGGTTCCTATTACTGGCACAACATGGTGGGCGGCAGCGTGGGCTTCTTCGACACCACGGGCTCATCGGATTCCGAGCTTTATGCCGGCGACCGCACGCTCACGCCCGACAGCGACGGGTTCCTCTTCCAGCTCGATTTCACGCCGTGGGGCGACGGTTCCTCGCCGTTGGGCGCGCGCTTCAACATGCGCGCAGGCCTTCAATATGTCGTATTCACGCGCTTCAATGGAGCGTCTGGCAATTACGACGGTTTGGGGCACAATGCCTCGGACAACGACACGCTGAGGATCTTCACATGGTTCGCACTCTGACAGGATCGCTTGCGATTGCGCTTTTGGTTGCAAGTCCGGCATTGGCAAGCGGCGACGCGGCCAAGGGCAAGGACATCTTCAACCGCTGCATGATGTGCCACAGCGATGCCAAGGGCGCGCCCAACAAGATCGGACCCAATCTCTTCGGCGTGGTGGGCCGCAAGGCGGGCACGGAGCCGGGCTTCAATTATTCGGCGGCGTTGAAAGGTTCCGGCATCACCTGGACCGAAGACAATCTGGAAAAATGGGTGATGGGTCCGGGCAAGATGGTCCCCGGCAACCGCATGATGTTCGCGGGCCTCTCCAGCCAGAGCCAGGCCGAGGACGTGGTGGCCTATCTGGCGACCCTGAAATAGTCTGCCCGCCAGGCGTGCGGCCCGTTGCCGCAGAATTGGGCGTTTGCTGCACTGCACCCAGAGAAAATCCGGTTAACAGCCCCGTCACTTTCCAGGGTAAAGGCGGTGACGTTTCGTTGACAGGCCGCCCCGGCCCGCCCTAGTTTTTGCGCCGCACAACAGACCGGCGGCCCAAAAAGGGCTCGGACGCCAGCAACGCTTCCGGGGATAAGAGGCCGCCATCCTGGGGAAGGTATTCGAAAAACGATGAAGGTATTGGTCCCGGTCAAGCGGGTGATCGACTACAACGTGAAGGTCCGCGTGAAGGCGGATCAGACGGGCGTCGACCTCACCAATGTCAAAATGTCCATGAACCCGTTCGACGAGATCAGCGTCGAAGAGGCCGTGCGTCTCAAGGAAAAAGGAAAGGCGAATGAAGTGATCGCCGTTTCCATCGGACCGGCGCAGGCGAGCGAGACGATCCGCACCGCGCTTGCGATGGGTGCCGACCGCGGCATCCTCGTGAAGACCGATGCGGAGGTCGAGCCCTTGGCGGTCGCGAAAATTTTGAAAGCGATTTGCGAAGCCGAACAGCCCGGCCTCGTGATCCTCGGCAAGCAGGCGATCGACGACGATTCCAACCAGACCGGACAAATGCTCGGCGCATTGCTCGGCTGGCCGCAAGGAACCTTTGCACACAAGCTCGAACTTGGCGACGGCAAGGCCGATGTGGAGCGCGAAATCGACGGCGGATTGCAGACCGTCGAGATCAAGACACCCGCCATCGTCACCACCGATCTGCGTTTGAACGAACCGCGCTATGCCTCGCTTCCCAACATCATGAAGGCGAAAAAGAAGCCCATCGACGAAAAGACGCCAACCGATTACGGCGTCGATGTCACCCCGCGGCTGAAGACTCTCAAAGTGACCGAGCCGCCCAAGCGCACCGCCGGCATCAAGGTGAAAACCGCCGCCGAACTCGTCGATAAACTCAAAGAAGTGGGGGCGATCTGATGGCTTCGCTCGTCATTGCCGAACACGACAACAAGAATCTGAAAGACGCGACGGCCAAGACCGTAACCGCGGCGGCGCAAATCTCCACGCCCGTGCATGTGCTGGTCGCGGGCAGCGATTGCGCCAGCGTGGCCGAAGCTGCGTCGAAGCTTGCGGGCGTGGAAAAAGTTCTCGTCGCCGACGATCCGGCTTATGCGAAAATGGTCGCCGAGCCGATGGAGAAGCTGATCCTTTCGCTCGCGCCGAACTACGACGCGATCCTCGCGCCCGCCACCACCAACGGCAAAAACTACATGCCGCGCGTGGCGGCCAAGCTCGACGTGCCGCAGATTTCCGAAATCCTGAAGGTCGTAAGCGCCGACATTTTCGAGCGCCCGATCTATGCCGGCAATGCCATCGCCACCGTTCAGGCCGCGCCCGGCAAGAAGGTCATCACCGTGCGCACAACTGCCTTCAAGGCGGCGGAAGCGGGCGGCTCGGCGAGCATCGACAAGGTCGCGTCCGCAGGCGATCCCGGCATCTCGAAATTCGTGGGCGAGGAGCTTTCCAAATCCGAGCGCCCAGAACTGACTTCCGCCAAGATCGTTATCTCCGGCGGACGCGGCATGCAGTCGGGAGACAATTTCCACTTGCTGGACAAGATCGCCGACAAGCTGCACGCAGCCGTGGGCGCAAGCCGCGCGGCCGTCGATGCCGGCTTCGTGCCCAACGACTATCAGGTGGGCCAGACCGGCAAGGTGGTGGCGCCCGAGCTTTACATCGCGGTGGGCATTTCCGGCGCCATTCAGCACCTCGCCGGCATGAAGGATTCCAAGGTGATAGCCGCGATCAACAAGGACGAAGAAGCTCCCATTTTCCAGGTCGCCGATTACGGCCTCGTGGCCGATCTGTTCAAGGCGCTCCCGGAAATGGAGGCGGAATTGACGAAACTCGGCTATTGAGGTTCGCCCCGTTCCGATAAACTCGGCAGGATGGCCATGAGCATAGAGCGTGTCGGTGTAATCGGCGCAGGTCAGATGGGCAACGGTATCGCCCATGTGTGCTCGCTTGCGGGCCTCGACGTGGTGATGGAAGACATCGACGCCGGTCAGCTCGAAAAAGCGCGCTCCACCATCGAAAAGAACATGCACCGCCAGGCGGCGCGCGGGCTTATCAAGGACGATCAGATCGCGCCTGCGTTGAAGCGCATCCATACGGCAGGCGGGCTCGACGCTATGGCCGACCGCGACCTCGTGATCGAGGCGGCGACCGAGGACGAAGCCGTCAAGCGCAAGATATTCCAGGATCTCTGCCCGCGGCTGAACCCGCAGGCCATCATCGCGACGAACACGTCCTCGATTTCCGTCACGCGCCTTGCCGCCGCCACCGACCGGCCGGAGCATTTCATCGGGCTTCATTTCATGAACCCGGTGCCGATGATGCAATTGGTGGAAGTGATCCGCGGCATCGCCACCGACGATGCGACGTTCCAGTCGGCGCTGGAGATCGTCAAGAAAGTCGGAAAGACGGCGGCCTATGCCGAGGATTTCCCGGCCTTCATCGTCAACCGCATCCTGCTGCCGATGATCAACGAGGCGGTCTATACGCTGTACGAAGGCGTGGGCAATGTGGATGCGATCGACACCGCCATGCGGCTCGGCGCCAATCATCCGATGGGGCCGCTGCAACTGGCCGATTTCATCGGGCTCGATACGTGTCTCTCGGTAATGCAGGTGCTGTACGAAGGCCTCGCCGATTCCAAATACCGCCCCTGCCCGCTTTTGGTGAAATATGTCGAAGCAGGCTGGCTCGGCCGCAAGACAGGCCGCGGCTTCTACGATTATCGCGGCGAGCATCCCGTTCCGACACGGTAAATTTCTACCACCTGTTATTCCGTCATGGCCCGGTTCATCCGGGCCATCCATTTTTTCCTCCAAAAAAATAGCACGCGGAGGCGCGGAGACGCGGAATTCAATGACCCTCCGCGACTCCGCGTCTCCGCGTGAAAAAATTGGATCGCCCGGACAAGCCGGGCGATGACGGAAGTACGGTGAGTGGGCTATGCGAAGCTCCGCTGCCATGCCTTAATCGACGCATGGACATTCCCATTTCCGGTTTCTGCGATCCTGCCTTCCGTGCCGTGCGTGAAGCGTTTACGGAAAATTTTACGCAACGTGGCGAACCCGGCGGCGCGTTTGCTCTCGCCATCGGCGGGCGCAATGTCGTCGATCTGTGGGGCGGACATGCGGATGTGGCAAAAACGAAGCCATGGGAGCGCAACACGCTCGTCAATTTCTTTTCGGTGAGCAAGGCGCTGTGCGCAATCTGCGCGAATGTGCTGGTGGAGCGTGGACTGGTAAAACTCGATGAACCTGTCGCGCGCATCTGGCCGGAATTCGGCAAGGAACAGATTACACTCCGCCACATCCTCTCGCATCAGGCGGGATTGCCTGCCATTCGCGAACCGATGGAAGACGGCGCGATGCTCGACTGGAGCGCGATGATCGCGGCGCTTGAAAAACAGGCGCCGTGGTGGGAGCCGGGCACCGCATTCGGCTATCACGTCAACACATTCGGATTTCTCGTGGGCGAGATCGTGCGCCGCGCCACGGGCCTCACCATCGGGCAATTCGTACAGCGCATTATCGCAGGCCCGTTGGAAGCCGATCTTTATATCGGTCTGCCCGCGCGCGAGCACAAGCGCATCGCCGAATTCCGGTGGCCCGATGTCACGCCCACGTCCGATATTCCGCCGGGTGACGACATGGCGCTGATGCGCTGGAACACCTATTGGAATCCGCCCGGCATTTCCGGCGCGCATTGGGTGAATACGCCCGCCTGGCGCATCGCCGAAGTGCCTTCCACCAACGGCCACGGCAATGCACGCGCCATCGCGCGGGTCTATTCGGCGCTGGCCCGCTTCGGCGAAATCGATGGCGTGCGCATCATCGGCGAAGAAACCTTGAAACATGCGGTGGTCGAGCAATCCTTCGGCATCGACATCGTCACGCAGCGCACCGCGCGTTTCGCGCTCGGTTTCCAGCTCACGCAGGACGAACGCAAGCTCGGACCCAACCCCAATTCCTTCGGCCATTTCGGCGCGGGCGGTTCGCTCGGTTTCTGCGACCCCGATGCCGATCTCGCTTTCGGTTACGTGACCAACGACATGGGCCCGCGCTGGCAGAACCCGCGCAACCGCGCGCTGATCGACGCCGTTTATTCCTGCTTGTGAGCAACGAGCGCGCGAAACCACGCGGCCGCTTCGGGCGCGTCCCATTCGCCCGGCCCTTCGGCGCGCGCGGTCATGCGGCCTTGGGCGTCGATCAGCACGCTGAGCGGCAAGCCATAGGCCTTGAAGGCGCGCGCCAGCGCCACGTCGGTATCGTCATAGACGGCGAGATTTCCCGCCCCATGCGCGGCGAGGAAGGCCTTCGTCTCGGCGGGCGTCGAGCGGCCCACATTCACCGCCACCACCCGCATCTGCGGCACCTCGGCCTGAAGATGGGCAAGTGCGGGAAGCTCCTTCACGCAAGGAGCGCACCACGTGGCCCACAGATTGAGCAGCACGATGCGGCCCCGGAACTCGGCCAGGATGTGACGGCCGCCCTTCGCATCGCTGAAGGCCACTTGGGGTGCGGCCAGCGGCTTTTCCGCCAATCTCAGCCGGGAAAGTGCGGGCGGAGGCGCGCTCGGCGCGTGGACGCGCGCAAACATCCCATATAGAACGGCAGCGCCGATGGCGGCCGCGATTGCGGCGGCGGCGGCAAGGAGAAACGGATTTTTCAACCGGTCAGCCATGAGTACGAACAAGATGTGGGGCGGACGTTTCGAGCGCGGCCCCTCGGACATCATGGAGGAGATAAACGCCTCCATCACCTTCGACAAACGGCTCGCGGAGGAGGACCTCGCGGGCTCGCGGGCCCATGCCGCCATGCTCGCCGCCAAGGGCATCATCACACAGGAGGATGCGGCTGCGATAGTCAAAGGGCTGGACCAGATCGCCGCGGAGATCGCGGGCGGCAAATTCGCCTTCAAGCGCGAATTCGAGGACATCCACCTCAATATCGAGAACCGGCTTTCGGAGATCGCGGGCGCGGCAGCGGGGCGCTTGCACACCGGCCGTTCGAGGAACGATCAGGTCGCGACGGATTTCAGGCTCTGGGTGCGCAAAGCCTGCGAGCGCGCGGAAGCGGGCTTGCACGAGCTCCAGCGCGCGCTGCTGGCGCAGGCCGAGGCGCATGTGGAAACCATCATGCCCGGCTTCACGCACATGCAGCCGGCGCAGCCCGTGACCTTCGGGCATCATTGCCTGGCCTATGTGGAAATGTTTTCGCGCGATGTGGGCCGCTTTGCCGGAGCGCGCGCGCGGATGAATGAATCGCCCTTGGGCGCGGCGGCACTCGCCGGCACGCCTTATCCCATAGACCGCGAGCAGACGGCACACGCGCTCGGCTTCAATCATCCGATGAGGAATTCGCTCGATGCGGTGTCGTCGCGCGATTTCGCGCTGGAATATCTGGCGGCTTCCTCCATCGCGTCCATGCATCTGTCGCGGCTGGCCGAAGAGATCGTGATCTGGGCATCGCCGTCCTTCGGCTTCGTGAAGCTGAGCGATGCCTTCACCACCGGCTCTTCCATCATGCCGCAGAAGCGCAATCCCGATGCGGCCGAGCTTGTGCGCGCGAAAACCGGGCGCATTCTCGGAAGCTTCGTGGCGCTGACCACGGTGATGAAGGGTCTCGCACTCGCTTACGCAAAAGACCTTCAGGAAGACAAGGAAGCCGTGTTCGACGCGGCCGATGCGCTCGATCTTTCGCTGGCGGCCATGGCGGGCATGGTGGCCGATCTGAAACCCGATGCCGCCGCCATGCGCCGCGCAGCAGAAGCGGGCTATCCCACCGCCACCGATCTCGCCGATTGGCTGGTGAGAAATCTCAAAATCCCGTTCCGGCGGGCGCATGCCATCGCGGGCGCCATCGTGAAACAGGCAGAAGAGCGCAAATGCGCGCTCGCCGATGTGCCGCTCGGCGTCATGCAGAACATCGAATCCGGCATCACGAAAGACGTGTTTGCCGTTCTTTCACTTGAAGCATCCGTCAATGCGCGCGCAAGCTTCGGCGGCACGGCGCCCGCGCGCGTGCGCGAGCAGGTTCAATTCTGGAAGGAGAGACTGACATGATCCTCAGGCTTCTTCTCATTCTAGGCCTTTCGTTTGCGGTCGTTTCCTGCGGCATCAAGAACGATCTTCTCATGCCCAACGGCAAGGAAACGCCCAAGAGCGAAAAGGATCCTTCCAAGCCGCAGCATCCGATCGGCCAATGAACCATTTCGAATACAGGAACGGGCGGCTGCACGCCGAGGACGTCGATCTCACGCATCTGGCCGATGCGGTGGGCACGCCGTTCTATTGCTATTCGACCGCCACGCTGGAGCGCCATTTCCGCGTTTTCTCCGAAGCCGTTCCCAAAGGCACGCTCGTCGCCTTCGCGATGAAGGCAAATGACAATCTGGCTGTGCTGAAAACTTTGGCGAAGCTCGGCGCGGGCGCCGATGTGGTGTCGGGCGGCGAATTGAAAAAGGCGCTGGCTGCTGGCGTGCCAGGAAACCGCATCGTTTTTTCAGGCGTCGGAAAAACGAAACGTGAAATGCAGCTCGGTCTTGAAGCCGGTATCTATCAATTCAATGTCGAAAGCGAGCCGGAACTCGAAGCGCTGAACGAGGTTGCAATCTCGCTCTGCAAGACCGCGCCCATCACCATCCGCGTCAATCCCGATGTGGATGCGAAGACGCACGCCAAGATTTCCACCGGCACGTCGGAAACAAAATTCGGAATCCCGTGGAGCCGCGCGCGCGCAGCTTATAAACGCGCCGGAGAATTATCCGGCGTGAAGATCGTCGGCGTCGATGTTCATATCGGAAGCCAGATCACCGAACTCGAACCGTTCGAAAAAGCGTTTGCGCGCGTGGCCGAACTGATCGGCATCCTGCGCGCCGATGGCCACACCATCACGCGTGCCGACCTCGGCGGCGGGCTTGGCGTTCCCTATAAACTTTCCAACGAGCCGCCGCCTTCCCCGCGCGCCTATGGCGAAATGATTGCGAAATTGACATCCGGCCTCGGCGTTTCGCTGATTTTCGAGCCGGGGCGGCTGATCGCGGCCAATGCGGGCATTCTGGTTTCGCGCGTCATCTATGTGAAAGAGGGCGAGACGAAAAAGTTCCTCATCCTCGATGCGGGCATGAACGATCTGATCCGCCCCGCCATGTACGACGCCCATCACGATATCGTGCCGGTCGCGCAGCCTGCGCCGAATGCGCCTGCGGAAATTTACGATGTCGTCGGGCCGGTGTGCGAAACCGCCGACCGTTTCGCGCAGGATCGCGCATTGCCGCGGCTCAAAGATGGCGATCTTGTGGCGCTGATGACGGCGGGCGCCTATGGCGCGGTGATGGCTTCGGCATACAATGCGCGCCCGCCCGCGCCGGAAGTTCTGGTGAGGGGCGGAGAATGGGCCGTGGTCAGGCCCCGGATGAGCGATGAAGCGCTATTGGAACTGGATCGTCTCCCGCCTTGGCTTGAACACTGACCGCGTCGAGCGGTTCGTGCTTGGAAGCCGCGCGGCCCTTTTGTGGGAGCGCGCGTGGCCCGCATTATGGCCGGCAAGTGCTGTTGCCGGACTCTTCATGGCAGCAGCCCTGTTCGGCGTGTTCGGCTTTCTGCCGTGGGAAATCGACGCGCTGATATTCGCAGGCGCGCTTGCCGCATTCGGCATGGCGCTCTTTCAAGGTTTCGACAATTTCAAATTCCCGAGCTGGAGCGAAGGCGCGCGGAGGCTCGAGCAATCGAGCGCATTGCAGCACCGCCCCATCACCGAACGCGACGACGTGATCGGCGCCGGCATCGGCGACGACATGGCGGAAGCCTTGTGGCGCGCGCACATGAAGCGGCTGCTTTCGGGCATCGCCAATCTGCGCGTGGCGTGGCCGTCGCCGCGCCTCAACGCGCGCGATCCTTATGCGTTGCGCTATGCCGTGTTGTTTGCCGTCGTGCTCGGTTTCATCGTGGCGGGCGGCGATTCCGGGCGGCGGCTGATGGCGGCGCTTACGCCCGATCTTTATTCCGGCGCGCCGAGCGCCACGCTCGATGCCTGGATCAATCCGCCGCCATACACGGGCGAGGCACCGATCTATCTGGGCCGCGCATCGCAAAACGTGGTGGCGGTGCCCACCGGCTCCGAACTCGTGATGCGCGTGCATGGCGCGCGCGGACGGCCGGTGATGGTTGTCAGTTCTGCTTCTCGTGGTATCGCGAAATTCGAAGGCAAGGACGGCGAATTCGCCGCCGATTACCGCATCGCATCCAGCGGCGAGATCGGCGTTCGTGCCGACGGGGCGACGCTCGGCTCCTGGCGCGTACATACTATTGCCGATAATCCGCCGGTGATCGCGTTTTCGCAGAAACCTTCGCGCACCGAACGCGACACCGTGAAGCTCTCGTTCACTGCGGGCGACGATTACGGCGTGATCGCCGTGCGCGCGCTGATCCGCCCGCTGAAAGACAAGAAGAAAGTTCTCGCGGCCGACCTGCCGCTCGATTCCATTTCGGCCAAGACGCTGACGCAGACGGTGTACAAGGATTTCACCGAAAATCCTTTCGCCGGTCTGGATGTCGAGATCACGCTGGAAGCCAAGGACGGCGCGGGCCAGACGGGCCTGAGCAAGCCGGTCATCTTCAAATTGCCAGCGAAAATCTTCACCAATCCGCTGGCGCGCGCGCTGATCGAGCAGCGGCAGAATCTGGCGCTCGGCGGCATGCTGGCGAAGGATTTCGTGGCGAAAGTTCTCGATGCGCTGACGATCGCGCCCGATGATTTCTATCAGGGACAGACCGCGGCCTATATGGGCATTCGCGCCGCCTTCTGGGCATCGCGCACGGCGCGCTATCCCGAAGACATCGCGCATGTCGAAGATTTGCTGTGGCAGACCGCGCTCGACATCGAGGGCGGCGGGATTTCGCAAGTCGCCGCCGAATTGCGCCGCTTGCAGGAGATGCTGTCGCAGGCACTCGCGCAAGGCGCGCCGCAAGCGGAGATCGATCAGCTTCTGCAGAAATATTCCGATGCGCTGAAGCGCTATCTGGAAACGCTGGCGCAAAACCCGCCGCAAGCGAACGCGCCGCTCTCGCCCAATGCGAAAGTGCTGAGCCCGGACGATCTTCAGGCGATGCTGAAAGCCATCCAGCAACTCGCGCAATCGGGCGCGCGCAACGAAGCCGCGCAAATGCTGGCGATGCTGCAAAGCCTGCTCGAAAACCTGCACATGACGCAGGGAAACGGCACGGGCCAGATGTCGCCCGAGAGCAAGGCGCTAAGCGATGCGCTGCGCAATCTCGGCGATCTGATGGGCCGCCAGCGCCAATTGCTCGACAAGACTTTCCGCGAGCAACAGGGCAATGCCGATCCCAAGGACGGCGGCGCGAAGGGTCTTTCCCAACAGGAAGGCAAATTGCGCGACGATCTCGGCAAGGCATTGAAGGGTCTCCAAAACGCGCCGCAGAACCTCGGCAAAGCGGGCCAAAGCATGGGCCAGGCGCAAGGCTCGCTCGGCAACAAGGATTTCGACAGCGCCGCGCAAGCCGAACAGGACGCGCTCGATGCGCTGCGTAAAGGCGCCGGCGACATGGCCAAGAATCTCATGGCGCAGGAAGGCCAGCCGGGCGCGAACGGCAACAACGATCCGTTCGGGCGCGCGGAAGGCGCTTACGGCACGGGCGCGGGCGGCGGCGTGAAGATTCCCGACGAAGCCGAATTGCAGCGCGCGCGTTCGATCCTGCTGGAACTGCGCAAGCGCGCGGCGGAGCGCGGACGGCCCAAGGAAGAGCTCGATTACATCGACCGGTTGCTGAAAGAGTTCTGAGCCCGAGTAACTAACCCGCTGGTTAGATACGATTCAAAAAAATGGTTCGTTTCGGACAGACTTCTCCCGTGGTTCATTTCCGCCTTTTTCAAAAAGGCAAACAATTCCCCGTTCCGGCCTTTCGGCTCGGTGCGCTGCACGACGCAATGCGAGGGATATAGGCGAAATGGGAATTCGACCGTGACGGTTCAAGGGGGGGCACGGAATTTTTTTGACACGTGTAAAAACGGCGCCGGATCGCTCCGGCGCCTTCGCGTCGATTATTGCGGCGACGACGAATCGGTGTTCTTCGGCGGGGGGCCCGTTACGTTGCCGGTGTTCGATTTGCTGGAATTGTAATTGATCGATTGGGCGGGATCGCAAGTCTTGGTCTGACTGTTCCAAACCTGATCCTTGGTGCAGTTGCCGGTATCCGGCGCGACGCCTTCATTCGCCTGACCCTTGGCTGCGCCGTCCGAAACGTGATGGGTGTCATCGGCAAACGCGCCGCCGGATGTCAGCGCGAACAGCGCCGTTGCAAAACACAATGTCGCTGAATGGTTCATGGTATTTTCCTCACCAAGCCCTCCACCCGGTATTTTAATTCGATTGGCGCGCGCGCGGTCATTATTTCCGCGTAAGGCTGGCGGCCTTAATTCAGCTTTTCCTTGCCGCGATGGGCAAGCGCCGCAGGCAGCTCCATATAAAACGCCCGCGCTTTGGAAAGGACGACGTCCTGGCGCACCGCTTCGGCTTCCTCGCGCGTGGTGAAGCTTTCGCCTTCGAAGAGATAGCGCGTCACGCGCTCGCCGGTGCGTTCGTCGGTGGCGTTATATTCGCTCACGGGTTCCACCTGTTCTTCCGCCAGCATCAGCGTGTGCTTGTAATGGGCAAGGCGATCTTTCTTGTCGAGCGCTTCCTGACGGCGGCGCGCGATATTGCGCTCGTCGAAGCGGCGCAGCGCGGCATTGATGCGCGGCAGGAACGCGTAAATCAGGAGCCCCGCCAGCACCAACCCCGCCATGCTGAGAAGATCGCGCATGGCTGCATTATACCGTAGCGTGGCCGCGCTTGAGATATTCCGCGCTCTGCATTTCGGTGAGCCGCGAGGCGGTGCGGCGAAAGGAATCCGCGCCGTCGCCCGCAGGATAAAGCTGTTGCGGCGGCGCGGCCGCCGAACAAACGAGCTTGGTTCCCGTATCGTAGAGCGTGTCGATCAGCACGATGAAGCGGCGCGCGGAATCGCGCTTGTCGGGCGAAAGAACCGGAATGTTGTCGATCAGCACGGTGTGGAAGGCGCGCGCGACCGCCAGATAATCCGCCGCGGCCAGCGCCTGCGCGCACAGATCGGCAAACGAAAACCGCGCCACGCCGTTCGCCGCCTGCGGCACGATCAATTTGCGCCCCAACACTTCCAGCGCCGCAGGCTGGCCGCGCGCACAATCGGCGAGCCGCTTCCACGCCGCATCCATTTTCGCGTCCGCTTCGGGTCCGAGCGGCGTGATGTAGATGTCGAGCCCCGCCATGCGCTGCATGCGGTAATCGTGCGGCCCGTTGATTTCGACAATGGCGAGTTTCTTTTCGATCAGCGCGATGAAGGGCAGAAACAATTGCTGGTTCAGCCCGCCTTCGTAGAGATGTTTGGGCGCGGTGTTGGAGGTCGCCACGATCACCACGCCCAAATCGAACAGATTCTGGAACAGCCGGCCCAGGATCATCGCATCGGCCACATCGCGCACCTGGAATTCATCGAAACAGAGGAGCGCGGCTTCATTCGCAACCAAGCGCGCAACCGCGGCGATCTCTTCGCCATTGCCGTTGCGGCGCAGATCGTGAATGCGCGCATGCGTTTCCACCATGAAGGCGTTGAAATGCACGCGCCGCTTTTTGGCGACCGGTACCTCCTCGAAGAACAGATCCATCAGCATGGATTTGCCGCGCCCCACATCACCCCAGATGTAAAGGCCCTTCGGCGGTTTCGCGGCAAAGAACCATCGCTTGCCGGGGCGGTAGTGCTTGAGCGCCTTTGCAAGCGCGTGCAGTTTTTCGGCTGCGGCTTCTTGTGCCTCGTCGAGCTTTACACGCGCCTGCAGCATCAGGGCTCGCGTGGGCAAAGCGCCCAGTAATCGAAATCGAGGATCACGCTGTCGGGGAAATTGCCGTCCGCGCCCTTGTCGGGGAATTCGGCGCAAGGCTTGTCCTTCGTGGCGACGAGACGCAATCGCAGCGCGCCGCAATCTTTGCCGATTTCCGCTTTATCCAGCACCTGCGACCATGCAAACACGGTGTCGCCGGAAAACAGCGGATTGACGTGACGCCCGCCATTGATGGCGGCGAGCTTCACCGCATTGCCGAGCCCGTTGAAGGAGATCGCACGCGCCAGCGAAATCACATGGCCGCCATAGATCAGCCTTTTGCCGAAGCGGCCTTTTCCTTCTGCATATTGATTGAAATGCACGCGTGCAGTGTTTTGATAAAGCCGCGTTGCCATCATGTGTTCGGCTTCTTCCACCGTCATGCCGTCGACATGATCGATCTTTTCGCCCGTCTCGTAATCTTCCCACAGATGCTTGCTGCCGGAGGCGGCGGTGTCGAATTTGGAAAAATCGCACGCGAATTTCGCGAATTGACCGGGTGGAACCGCAGCGGCCAATTTCGGAACGCTCGCTTCGCCAACCGGAGCGTTCTGATCGCGCTTCCTCACCATCACCCAGCGAACATAGGAGAGAACCTTTGCGCCCGTTTCATCGAAGCCTTCGGTGCGGACGTAAACGACGCCCGTCTGCTTGTTGGAATTTTCCTTGAGCCCGATGACTTCGGAAACAGCGGAAAGCGTCGCGCCCGGATAAACAGGTTTCAAAAACACGCCTTCGGCATAGCCGAGATTGGCGACCGCATTCAACGAAATATCGGGAACGGTTTTGCCGAACACGGTGTGAAAAACGAGAAGGTCGTCCATCGGCGCGCGCGGCAATCCGATTTGCTTGGCAAAAGAATCCGCCGATTGCAGCGCGAAGCGCGAGCCATAAAGCGCGGTATATAAGGCCGCGTCGCCCGTCGTCAGCGTGCGCGGCGTGGCGTGGACCAGCTTCTGGCCGAGTTTGAAATCCTCGAAATAATTTCCCGCCTCGGTCTTCATTTCGCCTCCAGCGCCGCGATGGCATCGGCGAGCGCAACCGTGCCGCGCGCGATCTCGGCATGCAGCAGCTCCACCATGCGCCCGTCGAGCGAGATCGCGCCCTTGCCCTTGTTCTCCGGCAATTCGAACGCGGCGATCACTTTGCGCGCGGCTTCCACTTCGGCGGCGCTCGGCGCGAACACATTGTTGCAGGGTTCGATTTGCGTCGGGTGGATCAGCGTCTTGCCGTCGAAGCCGAAGGCGCGGCCCTGTTTGCACGAATCCAGAAATCCCTCCGTGTTCTGGATGTCGTTATAAACGCCATCGACAATCGCCAATCCGTAGGCGCGCGCGGCCGCCACCGACAATCCCAGCGATGCAGAGAGATTCTGCCGGTCCTGCGTGTGTACCCCACGAAATTCTTTAATCAGATCGTTCGTTCCCATCACGAAACATCTGAGCCTTCCGCCCGCGCCCGCGATCGCGCCGATGTTGAGGATCGCAAGCGGCGTCTCCACCATCGCCCATAACGCGATGTTCGCATCGGCGCGTGCGCTCACCAGTTTGGCCTCCACCGCTTCCAGATCGCGTGGGCTTGAAACTTTCGGAATCAGGATCGCGTCGGGGCGCGCTTCGGCTGCGGCCGCGATATCGGCCTCGCCCCAGGCCGTCGAAAGCGCGTTCGCCCTTATGATGATCTCGCGCTTGCCGAAGCCCTTCGCCTTCACCGCCTCGCACACCTGATTGCGCGCCAGCTCCTTGGCTTCGGGCGCGACCGCATCCTCGAGGTCCAGAATCAGCGCGTCGGCGGCAAGCGTGCGCGCCTTCTCCAGCGCGCGGGCATTGGAGCCCGGCATATAAAGCACGCTACGGCGCGGCCTGATGGTCATGGCATTCCCCTCTTTCGAATTGGGCCGTTCCCTAGCCCAAGGAGCGGGTGGGCCTCAAGGGCGATCTGTCCGCCATGGCGAGGGATCGGTCTCGGCCTTCTTTTTCGCCGCATCGAACAGGCAGGCGGTGAAATGGCTGTTGAACTGGTCGGCCTCGCCCTTGGGCGCCGAGCAGCGGCCATAGGTTTTTTCCTTGCCCTGGATGGCCACCACATCGTCGGCGCTGGTCCAGTAGAGGTGGAAGCCGCGGGCCTGCGCGTAATCGTAGATCTCGCGCAGCGAAGAAATCTGGATCTGGTCGGAGGCGAGTTCGAAGCCGCGAATGCCCACGCTGATGAGCGTATTGCCGACAAGGCGGTGCGTGGTCTCGGTCATGCCGTTGACAATGGCGTAGATGTTCACGCTCGTGCCGTCGCGCAATTTTGCCGAGCCCGCGGTCGCATCGATGACGCTGCCGATCTGCGACACGAAGAGATTCTGCCGCACATCGCCGTCCATATACATGCAGCCATTGATGAAGCGCGGCGGGAAGAATCCCGGCACGGCGGAAGCCGCCATCAAACGATCCACGATTGCGGTACGCGCCTGATCGGGGGGAAGTTCGGCGGCGAGATCGGTGAGATCGAATTCTGTGAATTTGCCGGTATCGAAATTGACCGCGCCCGCCCAGAGCGAACGGCGGTCGCGAAACGCGCCGGCGAGTTTGGCAATCGTATCGCCGGAAAGCGCGCGGGTGAGATTGTCCTCGATCGGCTCGGGATCGTTGAACGAATTCCAGAACGGCAGGGTGAAAAACGAGCGGCGCTTGAAAAGCTCGCGGCTCGAGGTTCCGCGATAGGCGCTTTCCAGCATGGAATCGTAATCGGGGCCGAGCAGCGCGAAGGTTCCGATGATCGCGCCGGTCGAAACGCCCGTCACCACATCGAATTGCGGGCGCGGATTTCCGAGCGCTGTGTCGCGCTTCGTCCAGCCATTGAGGAAGCCCGCGCCGTAAGCGCCCCATGCGCCGCCGCCGGAAAGCACGAGGATATCGAGATGCTGGCGCGGCTGGCCGGGCGCGTTCTGCCATTTGCCCAGCATCACCGACGCCATGGACGCACTGTAGGATGGCGCGTTCTGATCGGCGGGGCACATCATCGCATCGCCGGGCCGCGCGCCGATGCAACCGCTCAGCAAAAACGCGGCGATGATGAGAATGAGCCCCCGCGCCCGCATCATCGCTTGAAGCGGCTCCGATAGGCGGCGGTTTCGGGCTCGGCGAGGAAACGGTCGGCCCAGCGGCGCATCACTTTCGCCATGCGCTCGGGCGCGACGCCCAGTTGCGCCATCGCCACGCCGCCATTGACGCTCTCATGATATTCGCCGATGAGCCCGTCCTTCAGCACGAAGCGGCTCGTGCCGTCGATCACCACTTCGCGTCCGGCGAATTCGGGAATGGTGGAAATGAAGCGCGACAGCGAGTGCGCATAGCCGGTGTTTCCGTTCACCACGGGATCGAAGAAGCGCCAGTCGTAATCCTTGGCATCGCGGTGGAAGAGATTTTCCAGCATGTCCACGATGGAATCGCGGCCCTTGTGCGGGCCGTAGATGTAATCGTGATAGACGCCATCGGGCGCGAAACAGGCGGCAAACGCCTTGCCATCGCCCGCATTGGCCGCGGCGCTCAGACGCGCCACAAGCGCTGCGAATTCCTCTTGTTTCATCTGGACCCTCCCATCAGCTGGGAGAGTAGCAGATTACGCCGCTTTCAGCAGCTTGCGATTGATGAGGCATTCCGCGATCTGGACGGCGTTGAGCGCGGCCCCTTTGCGCAAATTGTCCGACACCACCCACATCGCAAGGCCGTGTTCCACCGTCGGGTCCTTGCGGATGCGCGACACATAGGTCGCATCCTCGCCAGCCGCGTCGATGGGCGTGGCGTAGCCGCCGTCCTCATGCTTGTCGATCACCAGCACGCCCGGCGCCTCGCGCAAAATCGCGCGCGCGCGCTGCGCGGTGATCGGCTTCTCGAATTCGACGTTCACGGCTTCGGAATGGCCGATGAACACCGGTACGCGCACACAGGTCACGGTGAGCTGGATATCGGGATCGAGGATCTTCTGCACCTCGACCATCATCTTCCATTCCTCTTTGGTATAGCCGGAATCGAGGAAGACATCGATATGCGGGATCACGTTGAAAGCGATCTGCTTGGTGAATTTCTCCGTCTCGATCGGATCGGAGACGAACACCGCGCGCGTCTGGCGGAAGAGTTCGTCCATCGCATCCTTGCCTGCGCCCGAAACCGACTGATAGGTCGCCACCACCACGCGCTTGATCGTGGCTTCGTCGTGCAGCGGCTTCAGCGCCACCACCAATTGCGCGGTCGAGCAATTGGGATTGGCGATGATGCCTTTCTTGATGCCGTGATCGAGCGCGGACGCGTTCACCTCCGGCACGACCAGCGGCACTTCGCGGTCCATGCGCCATTGCGAGGAATTGTCGATGACGAGGCATCCTGCCGCCGCGATCTTGGGCGACCAGATTTTCGACACCGCGCCGCCCGCGCTCATCAGGCAGAGATCGGTGCCCTTGAAATCGTAATAGTCGAGCGCCTTCACCTTCAGCGTCTTGTCGCCATAGGACACATCCACGCCCACCGATTTCGTGGAGGCGAGCGCCACCACTTCGGATGCCGGGAATTGGCGCTCGGCAAGCACGCTCAGCATTTCGCGGCCCACATTGCCGGTGGCGCCGGCGACGGCGACCTTGAACGACATGACACTCTCCCTCACGCACCCGCGAAATCGCTCGCGGGGGCGCGCAGGAATAAAGCAAGCGGCGAAAAGAGGCTAGTGGCTCGGCCAGGTCAGTTCGAGCTTGGCCGAGCCGCCGTCGATGGAGCCGCCCAGCCTTCCGCCCAGAATGCGCGTGCCTTCCAGATGGTAAGTGGCGAAATGGCCCTTATTGCGGTCGCCGCCGATCTCGGCCTCGAACGGCCCGAAATTCATGGTCTTGAGCGGCAGGTTTTCGGTCTTGAAGGGCTTGAAGGGCTGGAGCGTCACCTTGGACGTCTCCGTGGTCTTGGGCGCGGCGGCATCGGGCATGCGCAAGGGGCGAATGTCCAGCGGGCCTGCAAGCGCCGCCGCAGGGACAAACAGGGCAAGAGCCAGAAGCGCGCGCATCCACCCGATCTCCACGCACGGATTTTGAACGCAACGGCCGGATTTTCGTTGCGCGGAATCAAACAAATTCAGTGTGCCGTCAGATGATGGCCGAATTGCGCAGTTTTTCAATCTCGTCCGCCGGAAGGCCGAGCTCTTGACCGAGAATTTCCGCGGTGTGCTCGCCCAGAAGCGGCGGCGCAGAGCGGTATTCGGGCGGGGTTTTGGAGAGGCGCAAGGGGCTTGCCACCAGTTCGACAGTCCCGGTTGCATGCTCCATGGCGATGCGGTGGCCGCGCGCGATGCTCTGCGGATCGGCGAACACCTGATCGATGCGGTTGATGGGGCCGCAAGGCACATTGGCCGCTTCGAGTGCGGCGATCCATTCGCCGGTCGTGCGCGCCGCCATCGCGGGCTTCAGCAACCCGACGAGTTCGTCTCGATGATCGACGCGCGAAGCATTGGTGGCGTAGCGCGCGTCGCTTGCGAGATGTTCGAGCCCGGCTGCCTTGCAGAAGCGCTTGAACTGGCCGTCATTGGCGATTGCGAGAATGAGAAATCCGTCACTCGTCGCGAACACCTGATAGGGCACGATGTTGGGATGCGCATTGCCGAGGCGCTTGGGCGCGGCACCGCTCACCAGATAATTCATCGCCTGATTGGCAAGCCCCGCCGCCTGGCAATCGAACAGCGCCATGTCGATTTCCTGGCCTTCGCCCGTCTTCGCCTGATGGATCAGCGCGGCTTGAATCGCGATGGCCGTGTAGAGCCCTGCGACCAGATCGGAAACCGCCACGCCCACTTTCATCGGCTCGGCGCCGGGTGCGCCGTCCGGCTGGCCGGTGATGCTCATCAGCCCGCCCATGCCCTGAATGAGATAATCGTAGCCCGCTTTATCTTTATACGGCCCGTCATGGCCGAAGCCGGTGAGCGAGCAATAGATCAGCGCGGGATTTTCGCTCGCGAGACTTTTATAATCGAGACCGTATTTCGCAAGCGCGCCGGTTTTGAAATTCTCGACCACGACGTGGCTGCGCCGCGCCAGCCGCTTCACCAGCGCCGCACCTTCGGGCCTGGAAATATCGATGGCCACGGATTTTTTGTTGCGGTTGGCGGAAAGAAAATACGCCGCATCGCCCTTCGCGCCATCTTTATCCGTCACGAAAGGCGGGCCGAAATGGCGCGTCTCGTCGCCTTCGCCGGGCTTCTCGATCTTGATGATCTCGGCTCCCAGATCGCCCAGAATCTGCGTCGCCCAGGGTCCCGCCAGCACGCGCGAAAGATCGAGCACGCGGATATGCGATAGCGCGCCCATCAGATTTCCGTGCGCACGTCGAGAAGCTCGGGGTAGAAGCGCAGGTCCAGCGCTTTTTGCAGATAAGCCACGCCCGACGTTCCCCCCGTTCCCGGTTTCAATCCGATGATGCGCTCCACCGTCTTCATGTGCGAATAGCGCCACAGATTGAAGCGGTATTCGAGATCGACGAGCTTTTCGGCGAGCTCGTACAAATCCCAATGCGTATCGACATCGCGATAGACTTGCCGCCAGCATTCGGTAACGCGCGCGTCCGCCACATAGTTTTCCGAAAAATCGCGCTTCAGTTTTTCCTGCGGCACATCGAATCCACGCCGCGCCAGCAGCGCCAGCGATTCGTCGTAGATGCTGGGCTCGATCAGCGCGGCATGAACCCGTGCCGCAATCTCCGGATCGGATTCGAACACGCGCGCCATCTCGCGGTTCTTGTTGCCCAGGCGAAATTCCAGCATGCGGTATTGATAGGATTGGAAGCCCGAGGATTTGCCGAGGCTCTCGCGGAAGCTCGCATAATCGAACGGCGTCATGGTCGAAAGAATCTCCCACGACTGGATCAGCCCCGCCTGCACGCGCGCCACGCGCGACATCATCTTGAAGGCGGGGCCGAGTTCGCCGTTGCGGATCTGGGCGATGGCGGCTTCGATCTCGTGCAGGCAAAGCTTCAGCCACAGCTCGGTCGCCTGATGGATGACGATGAAAAGCGTTTCATCATGGCGGCCGGAAAGCGGGCGCTGGCAGGCGAGCAATTCCTTTAACCCAAGATAATCGCCGTAGCTCATGGCGCCCTTGAAATCCCAATGGATTTTCTCGGACTTCAGGTCGATGCCGGGTTTGGGTTTGTCGGCCATGGCGCCCTTGTTGCGCATACGGACGATTCGCAGCCGCCGCGGACAAATGCTATGGTGCCCCCGGCAGCAAGACAATCAGATGGTGTCGGTGATGAAACGGGCGATCGGGGCAGGGTGTGCCGCGCTTGCGGTGGCGTTGGCCGGTGGTGCGGATGCGGGCGCGCTCAAATGCGCAAAGCCCCAGGAGGTGACGGCCATCCAGGCCGCCGCCATCCAGCAGGAATTGATGGTGGCGGCGCTGACCTGCAACGACGTGTCGAACTTCAACAGTTTCCAGACCAGCTTCAACGGCGAGCTGCGCGCGTCGGACGGCACGCTTCTGCGCATGTTCCACCGGCTCTACGGCTTCAAGAAGGGCGAGGTCGAATATCACGCCTTCAAGACGCGGCTGGCCAACGATTCCTCCATGCGCTCGATCCACGACAATCCGGATTACTGCAAGGAAGCCTCGCTGGCGTTCTCGGCGGCGCTGGCGCCCGCCAAGCCCACGCTTTCCGATTTCGTGGCGGGCGTTCAGGTCACGGAGAACTCCCCCGTCGATTCCTGCGAAATCCGGGTGGCGGCGGGGCTGAAGAGCGCCGCGGCCCCGAAGATCGTGCCTCAGCCCAATCCGGTGCGCGTGGCCCAGTCCGATCCGGCGCCGGCCGATGCGCCGCCCACGCCGATCGTCCCCGATGCATCCGCGCCTGCTGCGCCGGCGCCAGACGCCACGCAGCCCGCGCCGCCCGATCAGGCCGCCAATGCGCCCGAGCCCGGCGTGCTGCCAGATCCGAACCAGCCGGTGCCACCCGCCCAGCAGACCGATACGGCGAGCAATCAGCAGCAACCGCAGCAGGAGCCGAAAAAGGATTCCGGCTGGCTTTCCAGTGTGACCGACTGGTTCTGAGCATTGAACACTGTCATCCCGGCCAAGCGATGCGTCAGCATCGCGTAGAGCCGGGACCCATCGAGGCGCTTGTCCATGGGTCCCGGACAATGCGCCAACGCGCATTTCCGGGATGACAATGAGAGAAAAAAGAAGGGCGGGCCGAAGCCCGCCCTTTTTATTTGCAAGGTGAAGGCGGCGATTACATGCCGCTGCCTTCGCCCAGTTCGATGACCGCGCGGCGGTTCTGAGGTTCGCGCACGCCGGGTCCGGTCGGGACCAGCGGATCGTCGAAGCTCTTGCCGACGGTGTCGATGGTCGAGCCGTCCATGCCTTCGCGGACCATTTCGTCCTTGACGGCGCTGGCGCGGCGCTCGGACAGCTTCTGGTTATAGCTGTGCGAGCCGACCGTGTCGGTATGGCCGGTGATGAGCACCTTGACCATGCCCTGTTCCTTGGCGGCCTTCACCGCTTCCTGAACCACGTTCTCCGCTTCGGCCGTCAGGTTCGACTTGTTGAAGTCGAAGAAGACGATGAACGTCTTCACCGGCGGAGGCGGTGGGGGAGGAGGCGGCGGAGGAGGCGGAGGAGGAGGCGGTGGCGGAGGAGGCGGCGGGGGCGGTGGCGGCGTGAGGTAATACCGCAAGCCGACGAGTACGGCCTCTTCGTTCACGTTCCTGATCTTGGCGCTGTCGTCATATTCCGAAGCATAGTCGTGATCGACCGACAGGCCGCGATAGCGGAAATCGAGGAACAGATCGGTCTGTTCGCCGACTGAATAGTCGAGACCGGCGATGCCCTGCCACATGAAGCCGGTATGGCTTCCCTTGACGTAGTAATCGCCTATGCCGTCATTGGCGTTGCCGTCGCCATCGCCGCCGCCGATGCCGCCGCCGAGCGAAAGCGTCCATTTGTCGTCCAGCGGAATGTCGTAGATGGCATTCAGCATCAGCGACGTGATCGCCGCATGGCCGTGCACGCCCGACGGTCCCTTGATGCTATGTGTGTCGTAGCCGATTTCGGCTTCGAGGCGTATCGGATCTTCGAAGCGATAGCCGACACTGCCGACAAAGAGCGCCGCATCGTCGGTGCTCGCCTTGAACCAGTCACCCGACGGCTGGAATGTTACCTTGAAATTCTCCTGATGATCCCAGCCCGCTCCGATGCCGAGATACCAGCCAGGCTGCGCAGCAGCCATCGCGGGGCCACTCAAGGCAACCGCGGCAACGCCCGCTAGGGCAAGCATTTTGATTTTCATGTGACCCTCTTTTTAACGACCGGCAAAAAAGGACCCCGGCCTTCGCATCCGATCAGGAACGCATATTAGGAACTTATGGACCTCATGTAGAGATCAAATTGAGGCATATTGGGCATGGGAACGGGGTTAAAAGCCGAATCCGTTAGCGTCTGTGACAGTCCTGCAACATCATCTCGCAAGTGCCTGTATGCCGGTTCCATTGGCCCGCAAGATAAAGGCGTAGCGCGCGGGCAAAATGCGCAAGTCCGTGCCTTGCAAGGGTAAATGCCGCTCCAGCGTCTGCAGGATTTCCACCCGCGGCTCGACATGAAATTGCTTGAGCCAGGTCCTGAGCAGGCTTGCGAAAACCGGCCCCAGCCCCGTCAGGTCGCCGAAATCGACGGCGTGGATCAGGCCGCCGGACTTCACCGAAGCCGCCGCCGCCGTCAGCGCCTTTTTCCAGTCGGGGATCATCGAGAGCGAATAGGAAAAGACCGCGCGGTCGAACGGCGCATCCTCGCCGAACAGCGCGGGCGACAAATCTTCGGCATAGGCATGAACGAGTTCGATCTGTTTCGAAAACCCGCTGCGCGCGATGGAGGCCTGCGCGCTCTTGAGCATTTCCTGCGAGGCATCGAGGCCGTAAAGCCGCGCCTTGGGATACGCTCTCGCGATTGCAACGAGATTGCGCGCCGTGCCGCAGCCGATCTCTATCAATCGTTCGCCGTCCTGCAAATCGAGCTCGCGGATCAGTGTGTCGCGCCCGAAGAGATAATATTTGCGCGTGAGGTCGTAGATGTAGCGCTGATGGCGATAGACATCGTCCATCAGGGCCGAGTGATTTCCGCCTGTCACGAAAGCGGCCGGCGCGTATAGACGTGGAAGCCGCCATAGATGGAGGAACGGTCGCGCGCATGCCAGGCGCGGCTTTCCTCTTCCAGATAATTCCACGGCGCGAGCAATTGGGGCTCGAGTTTGCGCGGCAACGGGCTGTCATCGCCAGCGGTGCGGAAAATGACGCGCGCATCCTTGGCCGCCGTGCGGTCGATTTGTTCCCACAATTGGTTGATGACGTCCGGCGTCATCCAGTCCTGCGCGTCGAGCAGCACGAAGCGGTCGAGCGATCCCGGCTCTTGCGTTTTCAGGAAATCGATGAGGGATGCGTGATGCACTTCCACGCGGTCGGTGCGCGTGCGGATCACATTATAGACATCCTCGCGCAGATAGGCGGGAACCGCTTCGCGATTTTCCACGTCGTAGCCGCGGCCGAAAGCCTGCCAGGCGAAATAATTTTCCTGGAACGGAAAATCGCAGGCCAGCCGCTCCACGCGCTGGCGCAGGATTTGCGCAGGATCGCCCGCCGCCACCAGCTCTTCATACTGCGCCGGCGGAATGCCCAGCGCATAAAGCGAGATCGGCGATTTGGAGAGCAGCCGGATCGATTTGTAATCGAACAGCGGCGCGATGGTGCGGTCGAACAATGTGCGTTGTTCGGCGGGCGTGCGCGCGGCCAGAAGCGCGTCGAGTTTTTTGCCGTGAAGACGTGCCACGACATGCAGAAGTCCGATGAAGCGGCCGAGCAGCGCATAGCGATAAAGATTGCGCGCAAACATGTTGATGCGCCGGCCATGCAGGGGAATGTGCTTTTCCCAGTAGCGCCGCGTGACGGGATCGAGCCGCTCGGAGAGGAAATTGTCGTAGGCTTTCGAATTGGCCTTGTCGTTGGCCTCGCCGAAGAAGCGGAAGAAATCGTCGTAAGTCGGAAGATCGCGCAGGGCCGCGAGCTTCAGCCGCGTCAGCGCCACGTGATTGGAATTGAGATCGACGGCGATGATGCGCGCGGGGTCCGCGGCCAGATAATTGAGGATGTTGCAGCCGGCCGACGCAATCGTAATCATCCGGTGATGGGGTTGAAGCTCCAGCGCCTCCATATCCACATCGGGGTCTTCCCAGATCTGGTTATAGACGAAGCCCTTGAACATCAGGGTGAACAGGCGCTCCAGCGCGCCGCGTCTGGTATTGGCGGGCCGCGTGTGGGCAGCCCGTTCCAGAAGCACATTGGCCATGGATTGCTCCTCCGGTACGGCTATCTAGAGGGAAGCGGGGCCGCTTACCAGCCCTTGCGCAGTCGCATGTCCGTCGATTAAGGGAACTCCATGTCAGAGAACGCCAATCCCGTCGCCGAACTGATCGCGCTGCTCGATCTGGAACCCATCGAAGTCAATATCTTCCGGGGCGTGAGCCCCAAGGACCGCTCGCAGCGAGTCTTCGGCGGGCAGGTGCTGGGCCAGGCGCTGGTGGCGGCCGGGCGCACCATCGAGGATCGCGTCTGCCATTCGCTGCATGCCTATTTTCTGCTGCCGGGCGATCCCAAGGTTCCCATCCTCTACGAAGTGGACAGGAGCCGCGACGGCAAGAGCTTTTCCTCGCGGCGCGTGGTGGCGATCCAGCATGGGCGGCAGATCTTCCACATGTCGGTGTCGTTTCAGGTGCCCGAGCCTGGGCTCGAACACCAGATCGATCCGCCCAAGGTGCCGCCGCCCGACGATCTTCCGAGCGAGGACGATTTCCGCCGCAAATATGCGGACAAGGTGCCCGAGCAATATCGCGAGCATTTCCTGCGCAAGCGGCCCATCGAAATCCGTCCCGTCGACCGCATCGATATTTTCTCGCCGGTGAAACGCCCGCCGCATCAGGCGGTGTGGGTGCGCGCGACCGGCGAATTGCCGGCCGATGTGGCGCTCCAGCAATGCGTGCTCGCCTATGCCTCGGACATGACGCTGCTCGATACGGGGCTGGCGCCCCATGGCATCGGCTGGTTCGATCCGCGCGTCCAGATGGCGAGCATCGATCATGCGATGTGGTTTCACCGCCCGTTCCGCGCCGACAAATGGCTGCTTTATGTGCAGGATTCGCCCAGCGCCTCGGGCGCGCGCGGCTTCAATCGCGGCATGATCTATGACGATTCAGGCGTGCTCGTCGCATCGGTGGCGCAGGAAGGATTGATGCGCCTGCACACGCAATAATCAGCCGGTGTAACTCACCGTCGTGCTCTTGCGGGGATGCGAATAGAAGGTGTCGGTCATATCGACCGTGCCGAGGAAGAATTTCCCCAAGGGCGAATTATAGCCGTAGGTCACTTCGGCCAGGATCACGCTGCAGGCATTCACCGCGCAGGAAGATTTGCTCATCAATCCGCTCGGGATTGCGATCGCCGCCCCGGCAGTGTGCGCCGTCGTGTTCTTTGCCACGCTCCAGCCCACCGTTCCGCCGCCGTTTCCGTCGCTGACGATGCTGGTGACGATGATCTGCGCATTTGCGATCGGGAAGGGATAGAGGATCGACGTGGTCGCATCGAAGATGTTGGTCATGTCGGTGGCCGACACGCTCGTCTCCTGCGCCACGAGGTCGGACGCGGTCGAGGCCAGCATCGTGACCTTGGTATGGCATTCCAGCGCATTACACACTTCGATCGTGCCGAGCAGCAGCGTGACGAGCACGGGCGCGATCAGCGCGAATTCGACGGCGGCGAGGCCCTTGCGGTCCTTCGCGAATTTGCGCGCGCTTCTCAGCATGAGGATGTCGCCAGATAAGGCTCGCTGCGGAAGGCCGCCGCCGCGCTCAGGATGTAGCTTCCGTCGGGCGCGTTCGCCAGCATGGTCGACAATAGCGGCGTCATGATGTTCCACGAATAATAGACGCGCATCAGGATGACCTTGCAGTCGGCGGTCGAATCCACGGTGAGCTTGGTGGTATCGATGGTGCCGTCGTCCTTGGTCAGCGAGGGATAGGTAGCACTCGCAAAATCGTCATAGGTGCGCAGATCGACCTCGAGGCCCGACGTGCATTGGCCCCACGAGATCAATCCGTCGATGTCGCTGCAGATCTGGTCGCGCAGCGTGGCCGAGGTGACGTTGCCGGTAAGCTGGCCCGTGCGGATGAGGCGCCCCACATCGTCGGTCGCGTTCTGCAACGTGGCGCTTGCGAAGAACAAAACGCCCGTCTCGATGATGCCGAAGAGGAAATAGAGCAGGACCGGCGCGACGAACGCGAATTCGAGCGCAGCCGAGCCGGAGCGCGCACGCTTCTTCATCCGCGCGACGGTGCGGCGGAAAGAAACGGCAATCGCGCGCATTGCGCCCATCTTGAACGGCCTTTCCATCCCCCAAGTGGTAGCCTCGCCCGCGTTCCGGACGAAGCCCGGCTTCGCATTGTGCTGAAAGACCCCTTAACGTAAACAAAATGGCCGCCCGCGTTTACGTTTCGCTAACGTCAGGCCTGTCGCGCCTTAATTTAATTATGACCGGCGCGTTCACTATGCGGAAACCAGCGGGCGCGAAAGGAACGGTATTTTCACTCCGTTTGGCGGATCATGCTCCGGGTTATGGCGCCGGTTCGTATCATGTCGCTGAAAAAGAGATGCGCCGCGTTTCTTGCGCGGGCGGGTGCGGCCGCAAGGCGCTTTCCGGGCGCCAAGCGCGGCAACGTCGCGATGATCACCGCACTTGCCCTGATTCCGGTTTCGATTGCGGCGGGCGCGGGCCTCGATCTTTCCCGCGCGCTGATCGTGCGCGCGCGCCTTGCAGAAGCGCTCGACTCGGCGGGCCTTGCCGTGGGCGCCACCAAGAACCTGACCAACGACCAGATGACGGCGCTTGCCCAGCAATATTTCAACGCCAATTACACGGCCGACGCATCGTTCGGCACGCCCGCCAACGTCACCGTCACGCCGGGCACCGACAACGTCACGCTGTCCACCAGCGTGGAGATGCCGACCACGCTGATGAATATCGTCGGCATCAAGCAGCTGAAGGTGGGTTACACCTCGCAGATCGTATGGGGCCAGACCAGGCTCTGGGTGTCGCTCGTGCTCGACAATACGGGCTCGATGTGCGAGCCCGACAATTGCTACGGCACCAACAACAAGATCACCGCGCTCAAGAGCGCGACGCACTCGCTGCTCACCACGCTCGAGAATGCATCCGCCAATCCCGGCGATGTGAAGGTGGCGCTGATACCGTTCAGCAAGGACGTCAATGTCGGAACGTCCTATGTGAATGCGAGCTGGATCGACTGGACGAGCTGGGAGGCCGCGCCTTCCGGCTCCACGCCCAGTTCCAGCATCGGTCCCGGATCGTCCTGCCCCTATAGCTCGTACAGCAACGGCTATCGCTGCACCACGGGGCCCACCAACGGCAGCTCCACCACCAGCACGATTCCGTCGACCGGCACCTATAAGGGCTATATCTGTCCCGGCGAAGACAATGGCAACGTCAATCCCGGCAGGGCGGGGCGCTATTACAACGGCTGCTACAACAGCGTTCCGACCAAGACGAATACCAACACATTGGTGCAGTCGGCCAATACGGTGACGACCTACTCCTGCACGTCCAACAGCAACGGCAACGGCGTCTGCACCGGCAGCACCAGTTCGTCCACATCGCACAACACGACGACGACGAGCAACACCAACGTCGTCACCGACGGCTATTCGGGCGACAGCACCTCAACGACCACCGGCTCGCCCACGACGACGACCAGTTCGCGCAGCACGAGTTGCTCGACCCATCACGGCAACACGACCTGCACCACCACATGGACGACCACCGTGGCCACGCCCACGACGACTGTGACCGCGACCGGCACCTCGCCCTACAACCACACCTGGCTCGTCAACAGTCACAGCACCTGGGGCGGCTGCATCATGGACCGCACGCAGGACTACGACACGAACAATACGGTCCCTTCGAGCACCACGACCGATTTCCCGGCGGAGAATTCCGCCTATTGCCCGCCCGGCACGATCACCCCGCTCGGCTATGATTGGGACACGCTTTCAAGCCAGGTCGACGCCATGACCGCCAACGGCAACACCAACCAGACCGTCGGCCTGCAATGGGGCTGGCAGGCGCTGACCGACGGCGATCCGTTCAATCCGGGAACGCTGCCCAACAACACGACGCAGATCATCATCATCCTCAGCGACGGCCTCAACACGCAGAACCGCTGGAGCCAGACCCAGAGCGACATCGACACGCGCGAAGGCCTTGCGTGTCAGAACGCCAAGACCGCGGGCGTCGTCATCTACACCGTGTTCGTGGATCTCAACGGCGCGCAGGGCAGTTCGACCGCGCTCTACAATTGCGCCTCCGACAAAAACAAATATTTCGACCTGACGACCACGGGCGCGATCATCACCACCTTCAACAACATCGCCCAGCAGATCACGCAGCTGCGCGTGGCGGAGTGAAGCTGCGCGCGGCCGCGCCCGCCGCCCGCCAGAAGACGAACGCCAGCGCAAAGCCCGCGATCGCATCCACCGCATAGTGCCAGCCCAGCGCCACCGATCCGATCGCGATCAGGCCGGCGAAAATCGAAAGCGTCCAGCCGAGCAATCTGTTCGTGCGAATGCCCAGAAGCGCGATCAGCACCGCGCAGGTCACATGCATGCTCGGCATGGCGGAAATGCCGCTCACGGCGCCCGTGCCCGTCACATAGGATTGCCACAGAAGATCCTGCACATGCACCGACCATACCGGCCAGCGAAGGCTGGTTGCGCGCAAATAAGCCATTTGCGCCGCGTAAGGATCGTGATGGAAAAGATGGCCGTAGAAGCACGGCCCCGCCGAGGACAGCATCACCGCCAGCACATTGCCGCCGATGAACCATGCGAGCGCGAACGCCAGCAGGAACTGCATCCTCAGCAATCCGCCGCGCGCGGCGAAAGCCTGCCAGAACAGGCACACGAACATCACGATGAACCACAGATCGTAATTGAAATTGAGGATCGAGGTGATGAGCGGATGGCCGAGCAAGGGCTGCAGCCATTGCCACGGCAGCCGGCCGAAACCGAGAAAGCGGTCCCAGCGCATGAAGGTCTGATCCCAGGAAAACGGCGCGATATGCGGGATCTGATCTTTGAGCCCTGCAAAACTGATCATCAGCGGCGTGAAGGCGAGCACCGAATGAAAAACATTTCCCGGCCGCTCATGCGCAATAAGGCTGTCCGACATCCATTGCGCGAGCCGCGCCAAGGGCTGATCGGCGCCCTCGCGGTAAAGCGTTGCAAGCCGCATGAGTGCCGCAACCGGAACGGTGAGCAGCAGGAATTCGCCGATGTAATTCAGGAAGGTCAGGCTCGTCGCCATCTCCATCGGCAGATGGAACGCGCCCATCACCGCGAACGTCGCCGTCACGAAGAGGATCGCGCAGACGTAAAGCGGAATATGCGCCGGGAACGTGCGCCTTATGCTGGCGATGCAGACGGTGCAAAATCGCGAAATCCCGGCGGCAGGAAGAAGCGTCGCGCCGGACATGGCGTTCCTCCGGGAAGGATGGTCAGTGGGCGGCCGCCTTCTCGCCCGCGGCCTGATGCGAACCGATCTGCGCCATTTCGGAATCGAAGACGTTCTTGTCGTCGCCGGGCAGCGGCGCGGTTTCGCAGCGCGCGGGCGCGCAGGCATAGGTGACCTGCTGGCTTCCCAGATTGAGCGTGACGATATTGGTCTTGCGGCCGAACACGGTCAGCGGCGTATCGGCAACCTGCTTGCCGTTGGAATCGAGCGCGATGATGTTGGTGGCGCCGAAGGATTTGCCGAGCACGAAAACATGGCGCGCATCGATCACGGTAATATCGGCGATCATCGGATTGCCGACATAGACGGTCGAAACCGGACGCACGAAGGTCACCATGCGCACTTCGTCCATGGGAACGCTGAGCTCGCCCGCAAGCGCAGGCGCAGCAAAAAGGCTCGCGGCTAAACCGAGAAAGATCAGGCGGCGCATGATCGGCGGTCCTTTGGAGAAACTGCGCCTTGAAAGCTAGGCCCGCGATGTAAAGGAAGGCTTAAATCTGCAATTTCCATTGCGCGCGTGCGCAACTTTTTCCGCGCCTATGCATTTTTCGCCCGTCTTCACGGCGGGAGCGCAGGCGGGATTCTTTCCAAAGGTAAACAAAACCGGTGTGCTAAACGTCATATTATCCGCAAACGGGCCCTTTTGTGCCGAAGCGGAACGAAAGCGCTTTTGCGGGCTCATTCGCATTTAAGCGGGTATTAATCCATGCCCGCTATGCTCCCTCACGAGTCCAGACGACGGGCCGGCCAGACCGCGGGCACGCTTGCTGGACATCCTAGGGTGTCAAATCAAGCGGAGGCTTCTATGAAGAATCTTGTTTCCCGTTTTCTCGTCGACGAATCCGGCGCCACGGCTATCGAGTATGGTCTGATCGCGGCCGGCATTGCGGTGGTTATCATCGCGGCCGTGCAGCTGGTCGGTTCCAACCTCAAGAGCACGTTCAACGCCGTCGCCAGCGCGGTGAAGTAATACCGCCGGCAATTGTCTGACGATTGAACAGCGGCGGCCGCCTTCCACGAGGCGGCCGTCCGCATTTTGAGGCGGAGCGGCGCGTGATTGCGGAATTCCTTGTTTTGGCGGTTTTTCCCGCGCTTCTTTTTGCGGCGGCCGGCTGGGATATCGCAAGCTACACGATCCCCAACGCCATACCGCTCGCACTTCTTGCGACATTTGCGCTGTTCGCCATCGTTGTCGGCATGAACCCGTCCGCGCTGGGCTGGCATGCGCTGGCAGGCGTTGCGGGGCTTTTCTTCGGCTTCGCGTTTTTCGCCTTCAACTTCGTCGGCGGCGGCGACGCCAAGCTTTTCGCCTGCACGGCCCTGATGCTGGGCTTTCACGATCTTCTCGATTATGCGCTCATCGCCTCGATCCTGGGCGGCGCATTGACGCTGGGAATTCTCGGCATGCGCCGCGTGCCGCTGCCGCGCTTTCTGGCGGTGCAAGGCTGGATCATGCGCCTGCACGACGACGAGGAAGGCATTCCTTACGGCGTGGCGCTGGCGCTCGCCGCCGTCGTCGTGCTTCCCAATTCTGAGATTTTCCGCGCCGCGGCGGGCGTCTGAAAACACACAGAACGCAGCTTATTATTAAGCATTTTCTAAAGGGTTCCGTGTTGGGATCGTCTCAAAGGAGCCAATGCCATGAACAGGTCGCGCGTCATCGTTTTGGTTGCGGCTGTCGTGGCTGCAGGATTGGCCGCTCTTCTGGTGCGCAGCCTTCTGGGCGGCGGCACGGAGAAAAGCAAAGCCGCCATTCCGCAGCCGCAAATCGCGATGGTCGATGTCGCCGTCGCTTCCGGCGACATTCCGGCGGGTACCGCGCTTTCGCCTTCAATGGCGCGCTGGCAGGCCTGGCCGAAATCCAATGCCGGCGAAACGCTCATCACGCGCCAGATGGCGCCCGATCTCGCCGCTGCGCTCAAAGGCACCGTCGCGCGCACGCCGCTTCTGTCGGGCCAGCCTCTCACCACGGCGAATATCGTGCACAGCGATGCGGCGGGCTTCATGGCGGCCCAGCTCGCGCCGGGCATGCGCGCGGTGTCGATCCGCATTTCGGAGGAATCGGCGGCGGGCGGTTTCATTCTTCCCAACGACCGCGTCGACATCCTGATGACAAAGCAGGTGTCCGACAATCCGCGCACATATTCCTCCAAGGCGATCCTGCGCTATGTGCGCGTGCTCGCCATCGGCCAGCACGCCACGCAGGACAAGGATCAGAATACCGCGCTCGGCGCGACGGCGACGCTGGAGCTGACGCCACGCCAGGCCGATGCGGTGCAGCGCTCGGAATTGGATGGCGCGCTGTCGCTGGCCTTGCGTCCGCTCGGCGACGAAGGCTCGCAAGTCGCTTCGACGCGCGCGCGCGCCGAAGACGACAGCGTCTATGAAGGCGGCGTCGCCGTCATCCGCTACGGCATCGCGCACGCCGTCACCAATCCAAACCAGAATTCGGCAGGGGAGTAAGCGCAACATGCGCAACGTCACGTTCATGGCTGCGGTTCTGGCGCTTGCCGCCTTCGCCGCGCCCGCCCTTGCCAAAGGCGGCGACGCCGATGCGCGCGTCGTCACGATTTCGACGCACACGGGCGCCGCCGCCCACGAGCATCTGACGCTTTCGCTCGACAAGGCCGCGATCGTCCAGCTCGACACCGATGCGCGCGACGTGCTGGTGTCCAATCCGGCCATCGTCGATGCGGTGGTCAGAACGCCGCGGCGCATCTTCCTGCTCGCCAACAAGACCGGCCAGACCAACGCCTTCTTCTTCGACGGCGCGGGCCATCAGATTCTCGCCATCGACATCGATGTCGAGCGCGACGTGGGCGACCTCGCCACCATGATGAAGACCGATCTGCCCGATTCCACCATTAGGGTGGCGGCGCTGAACGACAACATCGTGCTCACCGGCACCGTCGCCAATGCGTCCGATGCCACGCGCGCTGCCGACCTGGCGGGCCGTTTCGCCGGCGATCCGACCAAGGTCGTCAACATGCTCAAGATCGACGCCAACGAGCAGGTGATGCTGAAGGTCCAGGTCGCCGAAGTGCAGCGCGAGATCGCCAAGCAGCTCGGCATCGACGTGACGGCTGCGGCCAACGCGGCGGGCGTGCCGTTTGTCGCTGCGACGTCCAATCCCTTCGGATTGCTGGGCCGCGCCTTGTCCGACGGATCGGGCCTTGCGGTCGGAAATATCGGCACCGATCCTCTTCATCCCAAGCCCAACAATATTCAGGGCGTTCTGAAGGCGCTGGAGACGGTGGGCCTCGTGCATACGCTGGCCGAGCCGAATCTGACCGCGGTTTCGGGCGAGACGGCGAAGTTCCTCGCGGGCGGCGAATTCCCGGTGCCGTCGGGCCGCGACAGCCAGGGCAATGTCTCGGTTCAATTCAAGAGTTTCGGCGTCGGCGTTTCGTTCACGCCGGTCGTGCTCAGCCCCAACCGCATTTCGCTGCAGATTTCGACGGAGGTGAGCCAGCTCACCAACACGGGCGCCTTCACGCTCAATGGCGGCAGCTCGGTCGATCCGACCACGGGCCAGGTCGTGACCACGCCGGGCCTGACGATCCCCGCGCTGACCGAGCGCCGTGCCGAGACCACCATCGAGCTTCCCTCGGGCGGCAGCTTCGCCATCGCGGGCCTCATGCAGCATACGACCAAAGAGCAGATCGACGCGTTTCCGGGCCTCAAGGATTTGCCGGTTCTGGGCGCGCTCTTCAGAAGCCGCGATTTCGAGCAGAACGAAACCGAGCTCGTCGTGATCGTGAGCGCCTATCTCGTCAATCCGGCCAACGAGAAACAGTTCGCCAAGCCCACGGACGGCTTCGTGCCGCCCGCCGAGGTGGAAGCCGATCTTCTGGGCCATCTCAATGCCGACAGTGAACCGGACCGCGGCAGTCGCGGACCCAAATCGGCCGCCGCCGATCCGAACGGTTTCATCGTGGAGTAGGAGAGACCAGTCATGACCGTCAAGAACGCGATGCGTGTACTCTCTGTTTTCGCCGTGATGCTGGCGGGAAGCTGTGCGGCCCCGCTCAACACCACCGGCGATCTCTACGATCCCGAGCAGATCCACCCGATCACGGTGGCGCCGAGCTATGAATCGCTCAAGCTCTCCTTCTCCACGAAGGAAGCGGGGCTGATGCCCGACGACGAAGCCCATTTCATGGATTTCGTGCAGAGCTATATCGCCCACGGCCACGGCTCGATCAGCGTGTCGGCGCCCGACGAGCCCGGCTCGCAGGACATCATCCATTATTTCGGCGATCGCATCACGGAAATGGGCGTGGCGCCCTCGCATGTCCTTGTGGGCACCCATCCGGTGGCGAACGGCGACACCACTGTCGAGCTCAGCTACATCACCTATGTCGCCCATGCCGATTCCTGCGGCGACTGGACGGACGATGTGTCCGGCACGTCCTCGAATCTTCCTCCGAAGAATTACGGCTGTTCCATCCAGCACAATATCGCGGCCATGGTCGCCGATCCGCGCGATCTCGAAACGCCGCGCAACATGGTGCCCGCGGATGCGACGCGGCGCGCAGGCGTCGTCGACAAATACGAGAAGGGCCAGATCACCAGCGCCGACAAGCGCAAGGCCGATCTGTCGAACGAACAATCCGGACTCTGAACAAATTGGGCGGCAGGACATGAGCAAGCTGAAAGCATCGGAGAACACGGCGTTCGGCGCGGCCGCGCATGAGCGGCCCGTTCCGCGCATTTCCATCCATGCCTTTTGCGAATTTCCCGATACGGGTGCCGCGCTGCAGCGCGCCTCCACCGACCGCAGGCTTTCCAAGGCGCACATGACCATCCAGCTCGGCGGCCTCGATGCCGCGGTCGAGCATTATCGCGGCCAGGTCACGCCCAATCTTCTCATCATCGAGATGCGGCTTCAGGGCAAGGAGGCGATCGATGCCGTCGACCGTCTGGCCGATGTCTGCGATCCCTCGACCAAGGTGATCGTGGTGGGCCGCGTCAACGACGTGGAGCTTTACCGCGAGCTCATCCGCCGCGGCGTCAGCGAATATCTGGTTGCGCCGGTGAGCCCGCTGCACATGATCGAAGTGATCTCGGGCATCTATCTGGGGCCGGAGGCTTCGCCGGTCGGACGCATCGTCAGCTTCGTAGGCGCGCGCGGCGGGGTGGGTTCCTCGACCATCGCGCACAATGTCGGCTGGACCATCGCCGAGCGCCAGCGCATCGACACCACCATCGTCGATTTCGATCTGGCCTTCGGCACCGCGGGCCTGGATTTCAACGAAGAGGCGGGCCAGGGCGTGGCCGAAGCGCTGACCGCGCCCGAGCGCCTCGATGACGTGCTGCTCGACCGCCTGCTTCTGAAAGCGGGCGAGCATCTGTCGCTCTTCACCTCGCCCGCGCTGCTCGACCGCACCTATGAGGCCGAAGCGGGCGCCTACGAAGCCGTGCTCGATTCGGTACGCCAGGTTTCGCCTTGCGTGATCGTGGACATTCCCCATCAGTGGACGCCGTGGGTGAAGCAGACGCTGCTCTCTTCCGACGAGATCATCATCGTGGCGGTGCCCGATCTGGCGAGCCTGCGCAACGCCAAAGCGATGATCGAGCTTTTGAAGCAGGGCCGTCCCAACGATGCGCCGCCCAAGCTTGTGCTGAATATGGTGTCGACGCCCAAGCGCCCGGAAATCCCGGTGAAGGATTTCGCCGAAACCGTGGGCGTGGAGCCTGCGCTTCTCATTCCGTTCGAGCCCAATCTGTTCGGCTCGGCCGCCAACAACGGCCAGATGCTGCCCGAAGTGCAGCCGCGTTCGCAGGTCGCCGAGGGCATCCGCACGCTCGCCGAATTGCTGACGGGGCGCACGGCAAGCGCGGACACGCAAAAAAGCGCATCCGCCGTTTTCTCGTTCCTGAAAGGACGCAAGCAGGCTTAATCCATGTTCGGAAAACGCTCCGGCGCAGAAAATCCGAAGGAAAGTCTTCCGGCTCCGCGCGTGGAGCCCGCGCCCGCGCGCGTGCCCGAAGCGCCGCGTCCGCAGGCAGCGCCCGCCGCGAGCAATGCCGCGCCCGCCGCAAGCCCCAAGCTGAACGCACCGCAGCCTTCCAAGCCCGCGGTCGTGCATCTGGCGGACTCGCGCTCGGACGATTACTACCAGATCAAGACCACGATCTTTAACGCGCTGATCGACACCATCGATCTTGCGCAACTGGCGCAGCTCGATCCGGATTCGGCGCGCGAGGAAATCCGCGACATCGTCAACGAGATCATCTCCATCAAGGCGGTGGTGATGTCGATTGCCGAGCAGGAGCATCTGCTGCAGGACATCTGCAACGACGTGCTCGGCTACGGCCCGCTCGAGCCCTTGCTCGCGCGCGACGACATCGCCGACATCATGGTCAACGGCGCCAACCGCGTCTTCATCGAAGTGGGCGGCAAGGTGCAGCTCACGCCGATCCGCTTCCGCGACAATGCGCAGCTCATGAACATCTGCCAG
>Ga0335085_10001028_pt1 | contig 65968 bp, 62 predicted proteins | sample Lox_Sample_45_FD_206712 | JGI IMG/M metagenome (GOLD analysis project Ga0335085, IMG submission 206712) | Soil microbial communities from Loxahatchee National Wildlife Refuge, Florida, United States - Lox_Sample_4.5 | ecosystem: Environmental > Terrestrial > Soil > Wetlands | place: USA... | reverse complement strand
CTGTCGGTGCGCGCCGCGGAACGGCTGGGACCCAAGGATGCGATGACGCTCGGACTCCTGGGATGGGGCGTCGGCTACGCGTTGGTAAGTTTTGCGCACGGCTCAGGCGCGGTCAGCATTGCCCTGCTGGTGGCACAGCAACTCATCGGCGATTTTTGGGGAACTATCTATTCCGTGACTCATCTCACGTTGGTTCAACAGGTCGCTCCGCAGGAGAAACTCGGGCGGGTGCTGGCGGGCATACGGTTTCTCCGCCTCTGCGCGATCCTCGCGGGCGCCGGGCTGGGCGCGCTTTTGGGCGCGGCGATCGGGCTCCGATATGTGATCGCCCTTGGCGCGATTTTGGTGATATCCGCGGGAGTGCTCATTTTCTCCGCGCGCATCGAAGCGGATTGATCCGCGCAAGAACGCTGCGGAGAAGCAGGGAGGGCTACTTTGCGTTGAACGTAACGACGACTTTCAGCGCCTCGGGCTTTTGTGCGGTCGCGAATGCTTCCGTGATCTGCTTCAGCGGGAACTGGTGAGTCACCAATTCACGCGCGTTGATCACGCCGGCCTCGACCAGTCGCAGTGACTCGCGTGTTTCTTCAGGTCCGCAGGAGTAGCTCGGAATCAGCCGCGTTTCGTTGAAGTAGAGGTCGTGGGGCCGCACGATCATCTCTTCCTCCGGCGGAGTCGCGGTGAACTGGATAACGGTAGCGCCTTTGCCCGCGGTCGCGATTCCGGTGCCGATTGCCTTGCTGCTGCCCGGGCCGACGATGACCACGTCGGCCATCGCGCCTTTGGTCACCTCGCGCACTTGCTCAACGAGGCTATCGCCGGAAACCACGATTCCGTGGTCGGCGCCGAGTTCCTCGGCGCGCCTTGCGCGGCGCTCGAAGAGATCCGCGCCCATAATCTTGCCGGCGCCCATATGGCGCGCCAGCTTCACGTGCATCATGCCCATGATTCCCAGGCCGATGATCAGGATTAACTCGCCCTTCTTGATGCCCGAGCGGCGCAGCGACTTGATCACGCAGGCCGCCGGCTCCACCAGCACTCCGTTCGCATCATCGACGCTGTCCGGGAGCCTGAGCGTATCGCGCTGATTGGCGGCGCTGACCAGGAAGTACTCGGCCATCCCGCCCGGCTTCAGATTGGTCGCGCGCCAGGTCGCGCACTGAACGTATTCCCCGCGCGCGCATGCGGGACATTGGAAGCAGGGCGCGTGATGATGCACATAGACGCGCTCGCCCGGCCTGAAATCGCGCACCGCCTTGCCGGTTTCGGCCACTACGCCAACCGGTTCGTGACCCAGCACCAGGGGAGCCTTGCGACGGATGTACCAGGGCATGATATCGCCGGAGCAGATGCCACAAGCGCTGGCGCGCACCAGGATATCGTCGGGTCCGACCTCCGGGCGGGCATCTTCTTCGACGCGGATATCTCCAAAATCGTAGAGACGGGCAACTTGCATGAGTGATCGAACATTGTGGTTCGAGTCGGCGCTTGTCAACACAGGAGAGCAAGCCAAATCGCCTGTGATAGACTCATGGCATGCCCCGGCCAGTGTGTCCCCCGCTAGCTGCCGACGCCATTATCGAGATCGGTGACAAGATCGTTCTGATCGAGCGCAAGAATTTTCCCTTCGGGTGGGCGATTCCCGGCGGCTTCGTCGATATCGGCGAGACGGTCGAGCGCGCGGCTGTCCGCGAAGCCCTGGAGGAAACCTCGCTCAAGGTGACACTGCGCACGCTCCTGGGCGTTTACTCGAAGCCCGAACGCGATCCGCGCGGACAAACCGTCACCGTCGTCTACGTAGCGCGCTCGGAAGGGACGCCCGTTGCGGCGGATGATGCTAAAGCGCTCGGATTGTTCGATCCGCGCAATCCGCCGTCCCCGCTCGCATTCGACCACGCGGAGATCCTTGCAGACTATGTGCGATTCCTCGATCGCGGCGAGTTTCCCACCCCGTGGGCGAAGTCGTAAGGTCCCAATCCTTGATTTTGAACGCGCAGACTGAAGTCTGCGCGTACTCGGAAAAATATCCGGAGATAAAGTGTGAGCCACTTCTTTGCCTACCTGTCGAGGATGCGATTCGTCAGGCGATGGGGCCTGATGCGCAATACGCACGATGAGAATCTGCAGGAGCATAGCCTGCAAGTCGCGATGGTCGCGCATGCGCTCGCGGTGATTCGCAACCGGATGTTCGAAGGGGCCGTGAATCCGGAACGGGCCGCGACGCTCGCGCTCTATCATGACGCCGAAGAAGTAATCACCGGCGACATCGTCGCGCCGATCAAGCACTTCAGCCGCAGGATCCGCAGCGCTCATGCGGAGGTCGGCGGTGTGGCGCGGCAAAAGCTCTACGCGATGCTCCCGGCAGCGATCAAAAGAGACTTCCGGCCGTTGCTGTTCGAGGAGAAAAGCGACAAGGGCGAATGGCAAATCGTGCACGCCGCTGACAAGCTCTGCGCGTATCTCAAATGCATGGAGGAGATGCGCGTAGGCAATGACGACTTTGCGAAAGCGGCGGCGGTGCTCAAGCAGCAGGTTGAGGCCATCAAGCTGCCCGAAGTAGGGTACTTTCTGGAGAACTTTGCGCCGAGCTTCGCGATGTCTCTCGATGAGTTGAACTGATCCGTGAAGAAGAAGTCGAGGAAAACGCCACGCCGGACGCAGGCATCCGCGGCTGTGCGCGCCAGGAAGAACAAGGATGCGCTGCGGGAGAGCCAGGGTCGCATCGAGGCCATTCTCGAGACCGCGGTCGACGCGATAGTCACGATCGATGAGCGCGGGATCGTACAAAGTGCGAACCCAGCCGTGGCCCGCCTGTTTGGCTACGCGCCCTCCGAACTGGTTGGCCGCAACGTTTCGATGCTGATGCCGTCGCCGCATCGCGAGCAGCACGATGAATACCTCGCGCGTTACCTGCGCACCGGAGAGGCCAGGGTCATCGGCATCGGGCGTGAGCTTGAAGCGCTGCGCCGCGACGGGTCATCGTTTCCAATCGAGTTGTCGTTGAGTGAAGTGAATAGCGGCGACCATCGGCGCTTCACCGGAGTGATCCGCGACATCACCGCTCGCAAGCAGGCCGAGCAGGCACTGCGTGAGAGCCAGGGCCGAATCCAGGCGATTCTCGACACCGCCGTCGATGCGATCATCACGATCGACGAGCACGGAATCGTGGAGAATGCCAACCCTGCCGTCGAGCGTTTGTTCGGATATTCGCCCGCGGAGCTAATCGGCCGCAACGTATCGATGCTGATGCCGTCGCCGCATCGCGAGCAGCACGATGAATATCTCGCGCGTTACCTGCGCACCGGAGAGGGCAGGGTGATCGGCATCGGGCGCGAGCTCGAAGCTTTGCGCCGCGACGGATCAACCTTTCCTATCGAACTGTCGTTGAGCGAGGTGCCCGGCAGCCACAATCGGCGGTTCACCGGCATCATCCGGGACATCACGGTTCGCAAACAGGCTGAAGAGGCGCTGCTGAGGGCCGACGCCCTCAAGGACGAGTTCCTCGCCAACACCTCCCACGAGTTACGCACTCCCCTCAACGGAATCATCGGCATCGGCCAGTCGATGCTGGACGGCGCGACCGGGCAGCTTACAGCTGACCAGCGCGGCAACCTGGGAATGGTGGTAGCGAGTGGTCGCCGTCTCGCCAACCTGGTGAACGATCTGCTTGATTTCTCGAAGCTGCGTCACGAAAAGATCGAATTGCGCTGCCGCCCGACCGACGTGCACGCGGTCACTGACCTGGTCTTGACCGTCTCGCGCGCGCTGGTCGGCAAACGACCCCTGCGGCTGTTCAACCGAGTCGATCCGCGCGTCCCTCTGGTCGACGCCGATGACGACCGGGTCCAGCAAGTTCTCTTTAACCTGGTCGGCAACGCCATCAAGTTCACGCCGGGGGGAGGAGCAGTCGAGGTTTTCGCAGAGGTCCAGGGCAACCGGGTCGAGGTGACGGTTTCCGACACCGGTATCGGTATACCTCGCGAAAGGTTCGACGCCATCTTTGAATCTTTCTCGCAGGGTGACGGATCTGAAGCTCGGGAGCATGGCGGCACGGGCCTGGGACTCGCCATCACCAGGCAATTGGTGGAGCTCCACGGAGGAACCATCCGGGTCGATTCGCAAGTCGGGGCTGGATCGAGATTTACGTTTGACCTGCCGCTTAGTTCCGCCACGCGAGAGATGCTCACGCCTGGCCACGAATCGCACCAGTCCGTGAGCGCGGTGCTTGCGGATGTGCATTTGACGAGTAACACGGGCCCGACCGCGCCGGTCGCGGAAGGAAACGGTTATCGCATCCTGGTGGTGGACGACGAGCCCGTCAACGTGCAGGCGCTCGTCAACTATCTCAGCCTGGCGAACTACGAAGTTGCGACTGCGGCGAGCGGACCAGAGGCGCTGGAGTACCTGTCGTCGGATGCGGCATGCGACCTGGTGCTTCTGGACGTGATGATGCCAAAGCTGTCCGGTTTCGAGGTTTGTGAGAAAATTCGGGAGCGATTCTCGCACGCTGAATTGCCAGTAATCCTGCTGACCGCGAAAAACCGGGTGTCAGACCTGGTCAATGGCTTCAGCGCCGGCGCCAATGATTACCTGACGAAGCCCTACGCCAGCGATGAATTGCTGGCTCGCGTGAATGTTCACCTGGAGCTGGCCAAGATCAGCGACAGCTACGCACGGTTCGTCCCCCGGGAGTTCCTGGAGCAGCTCGGCAAGGAACGCATTATCGACGTGGCGCTCGGCGATCAGGTTCAGCGAGAAATGACCGTGCTCTTCGCCGACATCCGCGACTTCACGCATCTGGCCGAGGGTATGACGCCGGCAGAGACGTTTCGGTTCGTCAATCAATACCTCGGTGCGGTTGAACCCGCGATCTCCCGGTATCACGGCATCACCGACAAGTTCGTTGGTGATGCCGTGATGGCGCTCTTTCCGAATCGCTCCGACGACGCGATCCGCGCGGCGCTGGAGATGCTGCGAAGGCTTGAGGAATTCAATCTGCAGAGGCTCAAGGCCGGCCATCCGCCCGTGCACATCGGCATCGGCTTGCATACGGGTAAACTGATGCTCGGAACCGTGGGTGCACGCGAGCGCATGGATACGACGGTCATCTCGGATGCCGTGAATCTCGCATCGCGGGTGGAGAACCTCACCAAGACCTATCGCGTGCCGTTGATTATCACCGAAGAAACGTACCTCGCGCTGGAAGAGCGGGAAGCCTGGGCTCTTCGGCGTATCGATCGAGTCCTGGTGCAAGGCAAATCGCAGCCGGTTGTACTCTACGATGTGCTCGATGCCGACGAGCCGGCTGCCCGGGCCGCGAAAGTCCGCTCAACGGCGGAATTTGAAGCGGGCCTGCGCTGTTACGAAGGGTTCGATTTCGCCGGGGCGATCGAGCACTTCGAAAGAGCGGTGGAGATCGCTCCGTCTGATCCGGTCGCCCGGGTGCTGCTCGAGCGGGTCCGTCGATTTGCCGAGAAAGGCGGAGACCTCACCGAGAGCGGCGCGGTTCGACTGGAAAAAGCGCTGCGGTAAGAACGGCTCCAGGCGCGGGTTCGCCATTCCCGCGCTGAACTCACTTGCCCAGCTTCTTCACCGCCTGCTCGATTCGATCGAACGCTGCCGTCAGTTTCTCGCGCGACGTCGCATACGACATCCGGATGTGGTTCGGCGCGTTGAAGTCGTTGCCGCCCACGGTCGAAACCTTCGCCTCTTCGAGCAGGAAGCCCGCGACCAGGTCGCCGTCGGTGAGCTTCTTGCCGTTGTAGGAAAGTCCGAACAGTCCCGACACATTCGGAAGCGCATAGAAAGCACCTGACGGAGTGTTGGGGAGCTTGAAGCCGGGAATCTTTCGCAGGCGCTCGACCACCAGTTCGCGGCGCGCCCGAAATTCCTCCGCCATCTTTTTCACTTCGTCCTGCGGCCCGGTGAGTGCTTCGATCGCCGCGATTTGCGCGATCGAATTCGGGTTGCCGCTGTTCTGGCTTTGCAGGCGTCCCGCCGCGCCGATCACTTCACTGGGGCCCGCCGCGAAACCCACGCGCCATCCCGTCATCGCGTAAGTCTTCGAGAGCGAATTGAACACGATTCCCTTGCCGCGCAGATGCGGTTCGATGTGGAACAGGTGCGGCACCGGTCCGTCGTAGGAGATATGCTCGTAGACGTCGTCGGACATCACCCACAGGTCGGCTTCCAGCAGAATCTTCGCCAGCTCGGTGAGTTGCCCCGTGTGATACACGGTGCCGGTCGGATTCGAGGGCGAATTCAGCATGATGCCGCGAGTGTTCGGTCCGATCGCAGCCTTGAGCGCGTCGGGGGTGAGCAAGAATCCGTTGTCCTCGGGACAAGGCACGTACTTCACCTTGGCGCCCGCGAGTTCCACCATCGCCGAGAAACTGACCCACGCTGGCGTCGGAATGATCACCTCGTCGCCCTCATCGAAGAGCGCGTTGATGACATTCGCCTCCGCCTGCTTGCATCCCGCCGAGACGATGATCTCGGTCGCGTCGTAGTCAAGGTTGTTGTCGCGCTTGAGCTTGGTGCGAATCGCGTTCTTGAGCTCGGGAATGCCGCTGACCGCGGTGTACTTGGTCTTGCCTTCCGCGAGCGCCTTGCGCGCGGCTTCCTTGATGCGCTCCGGGGTGTCGAAGTCGGGCTCGCCCGCATCGAGCGAGATGACGTCGATCCCGGCCGCGCGCATCTCCTTCGCGCGCGCATCGGCGGCAAGAGTGGCGGATGGTTTGAGGGCGGCAATTTTTCGATTGAGCTTGATCATGGCGTCAGCGCGATTGTAGCGATGCGGCGAAGACGAAAGAACCGAAAGAGAATCCGCGGATTGCACAGATTACACAGATCGAAGAGATGCCACGGAGAAGAATCCGTGAACTCCGCGTAATCTGCGTATTTCCGATTCCTAATCGACCCCGAGCTTCTTGCGCAAGCGATTCATCACCATCTCGGGTACCAGGTCGGGAACCCGCTGGCCGTAACCCGCGATCTCGCGGATCAGACGCGACGCGACGAAAAACGCCTTGGGATTGGCGCACAGGAAGATGGTCTCGACGTTCGGCTTCATCTGCTTGTTCATGTTGACCATCTGAAGCTCGTAATCGAAATCGGTCACGGAGCGCAGGCTGCGGATGATGGCCTTCGCCCCGATGCGCTCGGCGTAGTCGACCGACAGCCCGCTGAACTTGTCGACACGCGCGCGGGGCTCGAGATCGTGGATAACCTCGCGAATCATCTCAACGCGCTCGTCCGCGGTGAATAGCGCGGATTCCTTGTGCGGATTGTAGGCCACCGCCACGATCACTTCGTCGAAAAGCTGAACGCTGCGCCGGATCACATCGACGTGCCCGTTGTGAATCGGATCGAAGGTGCCGGGGTAAACGGCGACGTGTGGAGTGTGCCCGCTTGGTTTGGTAGCCATCTTGGAAACCCGTCAACTCCCACTCGGCGCCGCCTTGGCCGGTCGCCGGTAAAAGGCGATACGATGATCGCCGATTGTTACGACACTGGGTCGAACCAGGCCTTCCGGCGCCTCGGGAGCGGCGGGGGCACGCTTCGATTGTCCCACCACGATCCATCCATCGGGCGCGACCAACTGTAGCTGCCCGAGTTTTTCTACAACCTGGTTGCTCAGGTCGTTCTTGTAGGGAGCATCGACGAAGACGAGATCGAACTGCGCGTGCTCGGCCCGCAAGCTGTCCAGTGCGCGGAAGACGTCGATCGCCAGAATCCTGGCGCGATCCGTCATCGCCATCGCGGACAGGTTTTCCTCGATGCTGCGCACGGCAGCGCGCGAAGAATCAACGAAAGTCACCGTGCTCGCGCCGCGTGAAAGCGATTCGCATCCGAGCGATCCGCTGCCGGCGAAAATATCGAGGACGCGCAGTCCTTCGAAATCGAGCCGAACCTGGAGGCGGGAGAAGATCGATTCGCGCGCACGCGCCGAAGTTGGCCTGGTTGCCAGGCCACGCGGGGCCTTGAGACGGCGGCCATGAGCATGTCCCGCAATAACGCGCATCCCTGTTTACGCCCGCTCGCGGAAGGGTTTTGCCGCTGTCCGCTCGCGCCCGATAGATAACTTGTTCCGATAGCAGCCGCAAGTTTTCGCAACGATCACACGGATCGTGCGGCGCGTCTCTGGCAGGGTTGCGGGAATTCGGCTACTCATCATAAGATTCCGAACGCTTCAGGACCGACTTTAGTAAGGATTTGTAATACTGCCGTCATGGCGGAATCGCGCGACGCAAAGTTCTCGGAGGCCGCGCTCCGTGAGTTCGAGGAGCTGCTGACCCACTATCCCACGCGGCAAGCCGCCTTGCTGCCTACGCTGTGGATTGCGCAGCGGGAATTCGGATGGGTGAGCGAGAACACCCAGGCCTACGTGGCTGACCTGCTGGGGTTGCCCTATGCGCACGTGCGGGCCGTGGTGACGTTTTACCCCATGTTCCACCAGAAACCGGTGGGTAAGTACTTGCTTGACGTTTGCACCAATCTTTCCTGCCGCCTGCGCGGCGCTGACCAGATTGTCGATTGCATCCGGCGGCGGCTCAAGATCGAGGTTGACGAGACGACGGAAGACGGCAAGTTTACGCTCGGAGTGGCGGAATGCCTGGCATCGTGCGGCACGGCGCCGATGCTGCAGCTCAACCAGGACCGTTTTTTCGAAAACCTGACCGAAGAAAGCACCCTAAAACTTATCGACGAGCTTTCCCAACGTGACGATTGAACTGGTTGTCGGCGCGATTGAAGCCATCCTGATGGTTTTGATCGGGCTCCATCTGTCTATCTTCCTGCTCTACTTCGAGCGCAAGGGCAGTGCGCTGATCCAGGACCGCGTGGGCGCCAACCGCGCCAATATCACCGGTCTCGGGCGCAAGCTCGGCATGCCCAACCTCGGCATCATCAATACCCTCGTCGCCGACCCGGTGAAGCTGTTTACCAAGGAGGATTTCGTTCCAGACGGCGCTGACCACTTCCTGCACGGGCTCGCGCCGTTCCTGGCGTTGTTCCCGGTGCTGATCACGTTCGCGGTCATTCCGTTCGGCGACACCATCACGATTGCCGGTCACACCTTCAACCTGCAGGCCGCCGGCATCAATGCCGCCGCGCTCTACCTGCTCGCCACTATCGGGATTGGCGTCTACGGCGTCGCGCTCGGTGGATGGGCATCGAACAATCGCTGGGCGCTGCTTGGCGGAATCCGCGCGACCGCTCAAATGATCTCATACGAAATCGCGATGGGGCTGGCGCTGGTCGCGGTCATCATGACCTACGGCACGCTGGATCTTCAGGCGATGGTCCGGTCGCAGGGCGGAGTATGGTTCGGGTTCCTGCCGCGTTGGGGCATCCTGGTGCAGCCGCTCGCGTTCATCCTCTTTCTGACCGCGGGCGTCGCCGAATCAAAGAGAATTCCCTTCGATCTGCCCGAAGGCGAGTCGGAACTGATTCTCGGCTACATGGTCGAATATTCCGGCGGCAAGCAGGCCGCCTTCATGTTCACCGATTTTGCGGAGCAGGCGCTCACGGCGATGCTGCTCGTCACGTTCTTTCTCGGCGGATGGCAGGTGCCGTGGCTCTATCGCGACGGCTTCCATTTCCCGGGCGGGCATTTCCTGGCGATCGCACCGCTGGCGGTCTCGATTCTCGGCGTCATCGCATTTCTCATCAAGGTCGTCATCCTGTGTGCGTTCTTGGGCCTCGTCCGTTGGTCGTTGCCGCGCTTTCGTTATGACCAGTTGATGCGGCTTGGATGGAAAGGCCTCGTGCCACTCGGGCTGGCCAACGTGCTGGTGACCGCTTTCATCATCGTGGCGACCGGAGGCGCGCACTAATGCCGCTGATCCTGTTTTGGTTCCTGGCCACGCTTTCCGTGGTCGCCGCGCTGGGGGTCGTACTGCAGCGCAACCCCGTGCATTGCCTGCTCGCGCTGGTGCTGACGCTGCTCACGATCGCGGTACTGTTCATCGGGCAGGGCGCGGTTGTGGTCGGGTTTTTACAGGCAATCGTCTATGCCGGCGCGATCATGGTCCTTTTCCTGTTCGTCATCTGGCTGCTGAATCTGCCGGTTGAGACGGGCTCGACCGGGCGCCTCGCTGCAAAGCTTCTGGGCGCGATCGGCGTCGCGGCCCTGTTGGCCGAACTGGAAGTCTTCTGGGTGCCATCGCACCTGCAGGTCAAAGCTGCCGGGCATGTCGCGGGTTACGGCGCTATCGATGCCCTCTCGCAGACGTTGTTTTCCGAATATCTGATCGCATTCGAGGTCACTTCGGTGCTGCTGCTGGTCGCGGTGGTCGGCGCGGTCGCGCTGGCGCGGCGGACAACCGAAACGGAAATCCAGCAGCGCCCGGAAAATTCCGCGCGCCCGGAAAAGGCGGCCTGACCATGGTGCAGCTTAACTGGCTGATGGAGTTGAGCGCCGCGATTTTCGCGATCGGCGTCGCGGGATTCCTCGCCCGCCGCAATATCCTCGTGATGTTCATGTCGATCGAGCTGATGCTCAACGCCGTCAACCTCGCCTTCGTGTCGCTGGGGAGCAGGATGGGCACGATGGACGGGCAGGTGATCGTGTTCTTCGTGATGACGGTGGCGGCGGCGGAAGCCGCGGTCGGCCTGGCGATAATTATTTCGATCTTCCGCAACCGCGAAACCGTTCACGCCGACGATTTGACGCTGCTGAAATGGTAATCCGCCGATGAACGTTGAATTCGCAGCGCTCTCGCTGATTCTCGTTTTCCCCGCGCTGGGCGTGTTGTTCAACCTGTTCCTGGGGCCGCGGATGGGACGCTCTGCCGTCAACATCGTCGGCCCCGCGGTAATGTTCCTCGCTTTTGCGGTCGCGACCTGGGCGTTCCTGAACGTCCTGGCGATGCCCGCGGGCAGCGCGCTCTATTGCCCGCTGTGGCGGTGGCTGGAGGCGGGCAAGTTCCACGTCGAGCTGGGATTGCGGGTCGATGCGCTGTCGGGCGTGATGGTGATGATCGTCACCGGCGTAGGCGCCTTCATCCATCTCTATTCCATCGGCTACATGGCGCACGACGAGGACTACGCGCGCTTCTTCACCTACCTGAACCTGTTCGCGTTCTCGATGCTGATCCTGGTGCTGGCGGACAACCTGGTGATGATGTTCGTCGGATGGGAAGGGGTGGGGCTCTGCTCGTACCTGCTGATCGCGTTCTGGTATACGAACCCTGAATTCGCTTACAACGGCCGCAAGGCGTTCATCGTAAACCGCATCGGCGATGCCGGCTTCCTGCTCGGCATCTTCACGATTCTCGCGACGCTGGCCCATCACGGCGTGTGGTCGCTGAACTTCGTCGAGATGCAGGCGCACGCCGGCATGATCGATGTGACGGCGGCGACCGCCGCGGGATTGTTGCTCTTCCTCGGGGCAACCGGAAAATCCGCACAGATTCCGCTTTACGTATGGCTGCCCGACGCGATGGTCGGCCCGACACCGGTCAGCGCGCTAATCCACGCCGCCACGATGGTCACGGCGGGCGTGTACATGATCGCGCGGATGAATTTCCTCTACCTGCTCGCGCCGGATGCGATGGCGGTGGTTGCCACGATTGGCGGACTGACGGCATTCTTCGCGGGCACCGTCGCGATCGTTCAACCCGACATCAAGAAGGTGCTGGCGTACTCGACCGTGAGCCAGCTCGGTTACATGTTCCTGGGCGTCGGTTCGGGAGCATTCGCGGCCGGTATCTTTCATGTGATGACGCATGCCTTCTTCAAGGGCCTGCTGTTCCTGTGCGCCGGATCGGTGATTCACGGGCTGGAAGGCGAGCAGGACATGAACAAGATGGGTGACCTGCGGCATCACATGCCCGTCACCTTCTGGACCATGCTGATAGCGACGCTGGCGATTTCTGCGGTGCCGGGATTCTCGGGATATTTCTCCAAGGATCTGATCCTGGAGGGCGCGTACGAGTCGGGTCACTTCTGGCTCTGGCTCCTCGGCGCGATCACCGCCGGAATCACCGGCTTCTACATGTTCCGCCTGATCTTTATGACTTTCTTCGGCGAGTCGCGCGTCGATCCCGACAAGCTGCATCACATCCACGAGTCGCCGCCGGTCATGACGATTCCGCTGATCGTGCTGGCGGTGCTCGCGACCATCGGTGGATACGTCGGGCTGCCTGAAGGCCTCCTCTGGGGCGATGCGTTCGCGAAATTCCTGTCGCCTGTAGTCGGCAACTTCAAGCCCACCGTGGAGGCATCTGCGGCGATGCTCTCGGTGGTCGCCACCGGGCTCGGCGCAATCGGAATCCTGCTGGCATACGTTTGCTACATGCGGATGCCGGGCCTGCCGATGATCGCGGCGTGGCGACTCAAGGGCCTGTACGAGCTGCTGCTCGAGAAGTACCGCATCGATGAGCTCTACAACCTGCTCGTGACCCGCCCGCTGTTCTTCATCTCGGACTACATTCTCAATCGAGGCATCGACCGGATGGTTATCGACGGCGCCGCGAATGGGGCGGGGCTGGCGGTCGAAACCGGCGGCGAAGTCGCGCGGCGTGCCGAAGACGGGAACGTGCAGCATTACGCGCTCGTTTACCTGCTCGGCGTAATCGCGATCGTCGGCTATTACCTCTACCTGGTGGTGAAGTGATGGGCAGCGGCATACTCACCGCCCTGGTTTTCTTTCCGCTGCTCGGCGCGCTGTTCGTGCTGATGCTGAGCGATGAGCGGGCGACGTGGAATTCCGCCTTCATCTTTTCGCTGGTGCCGCTGGCGATCAGCTTCTACTTGTTCGCGGCGTTCAACCCGGGCGAGGCGGGCTACCAGTTCGTCGAGCAGTATCCGTGGATTCCGCAATTCGGAATTTCCTATCATCTCGGCATCGACGGCATCAGCCTGGTGCTCGCCGTCCTGACCACGGTCCTCATATCGCTTTCGTTGTTGTATTCGGGCGGCGGCGACATTACCGAGCGTCCGCGCGAGTTCTGTTTCTTCGTGCTGGTGCTCGAGACCGGACTGCTCGGGGCTTTGCTCTCGGTCGACGTGTTCCTGTTCTACGTGTTCTGGGAAATCATGCTGATCCCGATGTACTTCATGATCGGTATCTGGGGACACGGCCGCAAAATCTACGCCGCTATCAAGTTCGTTTTGTTCACGATGGTCGGATCTCTGCTGATGCTGGTTGCAATTATCTACCTGGTGATCGCGGCCAAGCACGCCTTCGGACGCGTCAGTTTCGACCTGCCGCTGCTCTACGAAGTTCCGCTCTCGGAGACGGAGGCGCGCTGGATGTTTGCGGCATTCGCGCTCGCGTTTGCGATCAAGGTTCCGATGTGGCCGGTGCATACGTGGCTGCCGGATGCGCATACGGAAGCTCCCACCGCGGGCTCGGTGATCCTGGCGGGCGTCATGCTCAAGATGGGCACCTACGGCTTCCTGCGTTTTGCGATTCCGATCTTCCCCGCCGTGGCGGTGGAAGCCGTCCCGCTGTTCCTGGCGCTGGCGGTCGTGGGAATCATCTACGGCGCGCTGGTCGCAATGAACCAGCCCGACTTGAAGCGGCTGATCGCGTACTCGTCGGTTAGCCACCTCGGGTTCGTGATGCTGGGAATTTTTGCGCTCAATCCGCAGGGCATCGATGGCGCGATCTACCAGATGCTCAATCATGGTATCTCGACGGGCGCGCTGTTCCTGCTGATAGGGATGCTCTACCTGCGGCGCCACACGCGCGAGATCTCGGAATTCGGGGGCCTCTGGAAGAGCGTGCCGATCTACGCGAGCATCTTCATGTTCGCGATGCTGTCGTCGGGCGGTCTGCCCGGGCTCAACGGCTTCGTCGGCGAATTTCTTATTATGGCGGGCACCTACCTGCGCTCGTGGCAGGCCGCGGCCTTCGCGGTCACGGGGGTCATCCTGGGCGCGCTCTACCTGCTATGGACGTATGAGCGCGTGATGTTCGGGCCGATCACGCATGCGGTGAATTCGACTATCAAGGATCTGACCGCCCGGGAAATCAGCGTGATGGTGCCGCTGCTGGTGCTGATGCTGTTCATGGGGCTGTATCCGGCGCCAATCATGTCCCGCATCGAGCCGTCAGTCGAGAAGATGCTCGAGCCGGTTCGCATCGAGCAGGTGCGGATGGAAAAACGGCGGCAGGCGCAAATCGCGTCCGCACATTCTGCGAATAACAAACCGTCTCTCACGCTCGAAACGGCTTCTGCGAAATGAACCCTTTCAACCTCGCCGCGATTAACTTTGCCTGGCTGCCGATTCTCCCGCTCATCGCGGTTGCAGTCGGCGCGATTGCGGTCCTCCTGACGGGGGTGAGGCTCGAGGATGACGAAAGCGAAGGCCTCGGATGGCTTTCGCTCGCCGCGCTCGGAGTCGCGTTCTTCCTAGCGCTCGGCCTGGTTGGTCAGACCGGGGTCTCGTTTGCGGGCTCGCTCGCCGTGGATGGCTTCTCGGCATTCTTCGAACTGGTGATCCTCATCGCCGCGGCCTTCGCTATCATGATGTCGCTCGACTATGCCGGCGAGAGCGGGCTGCCGGGGGCAGAATATTATTCGCTGCTCCTGTTCTCGACGCTCGGCATGATGCTGATGGCATCCGCTGGCGACCTGATCGTTATCTTTCTTGGGCTGGAAACGATGTCGATCGCGGTCTACGTGCTGGCGGGACTGCGCCGAAAAGACCCGCGCTCCAACGAAGCCGCCATCAAGTACTTCCTGCTTGGAGCCTTCTCGACGGGGTTCCTGCTCTACGGAATCGCACTCGTGTACGGCGCGACTGGCAGCGTCAAGCTCGAAGCGATTCACGCGGCGCTCAGCGGTCAGACGCTCTCGAACCCGCTGTTGCTCTTGGGTCTTGGCATGATGCTGGTCGGCTTTGGATTCAAGGTCGCCGCGGTCCCGTTCCACATGTGGACGCCCGATGTGTACGAAGGAGCGCCCACTCCCGTGACTGCGTTCATGGCGGTGGGCGTGAAGCTGGGCGCGTTTGCCGGCTTCGCACGAATCTTCCTGGTGAGCCTGGTTCCCGTCAGCGGCAACTGGTCTTCCGCACTCTGGGTCGTCGCGGCGTTGACCATGACGACCGGCAACGTGATCGCGGTCGTGCAGACCAACATCAAGCGGATGCTCGCATACTCAGCTATCGCTCATGCCGGGTACATTCTGGTTGGGATGGTTGCGGCGAGCCCGGAGGCGGGCGCGTCGGTACTTTACTACCTGCTCGGGTATGCGTTCACGAACCTGGGAGCCTTCGCGATCGTGGTCGCGCTGGAGCGCCGCGGAGTCGCAGGAGACATGATCGCCGACTATCGCGGACTCTCAACACGGGCGCCCGCACTCGCGGGCGCGATGGCGCTGTTCCTGCTGTCTCTCGCCGGCATTCCTCCCCTGGCTGGCTTCATGGGCAAGTTCTACATCTTCAACGCCGCGCTGCGGCAGGGCTACACCGACCTGGTCATCATCGCGGTGCTTAATAGCGTAATCGCCTCGTACTACTACATCTCGGTCATAGTCGCGATGTACATGCAGGAAGGCGGCGCCGACACCGCAAAGATGTCGCGAAAGCCCGCCTTGGTGGCGGCAATCGGTCTGGCAGCAATCGCGACGGTTTTGATCGGCATCTATCCCGCGCCCTACATGACCGCCGCGTCGAACGCATTCAACTCGGCACTTGGCGAGTCCGCGATGCGCGCTGCCGCCCTGGATCAGTAGCGGCGGGTGGCCCCGCCCTGCCTGCAATCGAGCGATGCGGCCGGGAGGGCAGACTTTAATCTGTGCTCCTCTTGTTTCAGCCCACCAGCAGGAACGAATCGAACTGCTCGCCGGTTCTAGATGTGTGAGCAACCCGAAATCCGGTTTCAGGCGGCCCACGTACTAGCTTTCAGAAGATACGGTCAGCGAGTATTTGCTTCGCGAGGCGTGACGCCTCAACCGGCCGGACGGATCGTCCCCGAAAGCTCGCTCTGGCGCGTTTCTTCGGCGGGCAGGGTGGGGGTGAAAAAGGAAAATCCCCCCGTGACCCGGGCGGACGGCCGGCCACCCGGAACGTTTCATCCTCACCCCACGCCCACCGGGCCTACCTGCGCTTCTTCGACCTGGAAGCAGCTTTCTTCTTGGTGGCCTTGGGTGTCGGTTTGGCCGATGCTCTCGGCGCTCGCGCTGCGGCTTTTGCGGCGGGCGCGGCAGCGCCCGATCCCGCGTAAGCATCTGCTTCTATCTCGATCAGCATGTCTGGATGCACGAGGCGCTTCACTTCGATCATCGAGGTCGCCGGCGGTGCATCCGCAAAGAACTCGCGATGAGCCTTCGCCGCATCGCCAAAGCGCGAGATGTCGGTAACGAACATGCGCGTGCGCATGACGTCCCGCATCGAGAGCCCGAGGCGTTCCAGCGCGCGGCGAATATTCAACAGCGTCTGCCGGGCCTGCACGTACATCTGCCCCCCGCCGACTACCAGGCCTCGCTCGTCGATTGCGGTGGTGCCGGAGACCGCGACGAAATCTCCCGCCCTGACGGCCCGCGAATACGCGGCCACGGGCTCCCACGGAGCGCCGCTGGAAATGCGCGCAATTTGGCCCATGAATTTTCCCCTTCCGGACACGCGCGGGCGCGTGTCAGTTATCGCAAGAGGGAAACCGTTCTTCGATTTCCCTTGCGACCGATCTCCTGGGCGGTCCAACTAATCCCGGCTGCGGCGTCAGCCATCGGATGAATTCCCGGAGCCTGACCAATGCGGCTGCCGGTCTCCGATAGGCTTGCCGGTTCATGTCCAGTTCGTGCTCTACCACCGGGCCGGGTTTTTCAGCGCGCGCCCGAGCGAGCGCGAAAGAAAAGCGCCTGCTTTCCACCAACTTTCCATCCTCCCAACCACCGCGACAGACGTTCGAGAGAATGATACCGGGAAGCCGCAAAATTTCAAAATGTGTGCACGAAAACGAGCTTCTAAACGTTAATCGACTGGTTATGGCGTCTGTGAGATCTCGTGCTTGAAGTTGCTGTGCGCCTATCGTATTGTTAGCGCCGTTTTCAGTATTTGCGCTATTGTCTAGTATCTAGGAACTCAAGGAGGAAGCGATGCGCAAAGTCCTGCTTCTGGCACTAGTTGCGTTGTTCTTGGGGGCTGCTTGCAGCAAGTCCGAGGAAACAGCTCCATCCGCTCCGGAGGCGTCTGCTTCCAGCGAAGCGAGCCCGGCGGCCATGGCTAGCCCGGCTGAAGCCAGCCCTGCTGCCAGCCCGGCTGCTCCGTAAGCAACCAATCGGTATCAGGCAAAACCCGCGCGCCGCCCATCGGGCGGCGCGCGGTTAGTCACGTGCTGAATCTGCGGCGCCTTGCGAAGGTGACAAGTCGCCCGCCGATTTCAAGGCAGCTAGTCCCCTTCCTTCTTGCCGCCCGAAGGAGTCGACTCACGCGAAGTGCCCATGATTACATCGCGGGCCTTCAGCGCTGACTCTTCGGCGAGATTGCGCAGTTCCAAAGTCTTCTGACGCACTTCGTCGGTCCGCCGCATCAGTTCTTCGCGTAGATCCGCCACCGCAGCCATCGCATCCTGGCGAGCCTTTTCCCGCTTTTTCGCGTCTGTAAGGGTGCTGCGTAGCTGTTCCGCCAGGCTCTTCCCCTGATCGCGCAGCGTCGTGATGTGCCGCATCACTTCATCGCGCGCCCGCCGCGCTTCTTCGATAAGGCGGGTGTTGAGTTTGCGCGCGCGCGCTTCGTCTTCGATCCGTTTGCGCAGCTGGGAAACCATTGATCTGAGCTGGTCCAGCTGCGATGGGCTGGCGACGGGCTTGGCTTTCCGTTTGGCAGCCGGCTTGCGCTTCGGGGCAGTCTTCTTTTTCGGGGGCATCGATTGATCTCCTTTGGATTCGAACGCCACTTCATCTGCTAGGTACATTCCTCGAATAAATCAACGGTTATGGCAATTTGTTGCGCACTTGCTTTGCGAGCGCCTAGCATGTGCGCGCATGCAGCAAGCCGCCGTCAAATCCGAGCCCGTCGCGCACGGTTTGAAACCCGGCCTGGGGCTGTTCGACTCGGTGACACTGGTTGCCGGCTCGATGATCGGCTCCGGCATCTTCATCGTCGCCGCCGATATCGTCAGGCAAGTCGGTTCGCCCGCGGCGCTGCTTGCGATTTGGATCGTCAGCGGTTTGATGACGATCGCGGGAGCGCTGGCATACGGTGAGATGGCCGCAATGATGCCGCAGGCGGGTGGTCAGTACGTCTACCTGCGCGAAGCGTACGGCGGGTTGTGGGCATTTTTGTTTGGATGGACTCTGTTGCTGGTTATCCAGACCGGCACTATTGCCGCGGTCGCGGTGGCCTTCGCCCGGTACCTTGGCGTGATGTGGCCGGTGCTGGGCTCGTCGGTTTTTCTCGGGGTAGGGAGCTTTGGACTTTCGGGCGAGCGCGTCGGCGCCATCCTGGTGATCGTCGTTCTGACCGTCACCAATCTGCGCGGCCTCGATATGGGCAGGATGGTTCAGAACACCTTCACTACCGCAAAGATTCTCTCGCTGCTGTTGATCGTGGTTGTCGGATGCGTGCTGTTTCCCAATCACGCGGCGATTCGCGCGAACTTCGGCAGCACGCATTCGTTCTTCTCCCAAGGTGTACCGGCGGCTGGTTTCGCGGCAGTATTTGGCGCCGCGATGGTCGGAGGCTTGTTCTCGGCCGACGCATGGGCATCGGTGACGTTCGCGGCCTCCGAAATCCGCAACCCACGCCGCGACCTCCCGCTCGCGCTCGCGTTCGGCACGGGAGTCGTCATCCTGCTCTACGTGCTGACGAACCTCGCCTACCTTTTCGAGCTACCCGCCGCGGGCGCAGCAGGAGCAGGCGACGTGTTCTCACGCGGCATCGCGTACGCCACGAGCGATCGGGTCGCATCCGCGGCGATGCAGGTGGTGTGGGGATCGGCGGGGGCGTCGCTGACGGCGGTGCTGGTGATGATCTCCGGGTTCGGATGCGCCAACGGCCTCATCCTGACCGGAGCGCGCGTCATCTACGCGATGGCGGAAGACGGCGTATTCTTTTCTGCAGCGAAGCGCCTCAACGCGGCAAGCGTGCCGGCATTCGCGCTGATCATCCAGGGGATCTGGGCGGCGGTTCTTGCGATAAGCGGAACCTATTCGGACCTGCTCGACTACGTCATTTTCGCCCAGTTATTTTTCTATGTGCTGACGGTGGGCGCCGTCTTTTTGCTGCGAAGGACGCAGCCCGACGTACCCCGGCCCTATCGGGCCTGGGGTTATCCCGTCGTCCCCGGCGCGTACATGATCGCCGCGGCGGCCCTGATGATCGATCTGCTGATCATGAAGCCGCGCTTTACCTGGCCCGGAGTGATCATCGTGTTTACCGGCGTCCCGATCTACTTTCTGATGGTTCGAGGGAGGCGTTCGTCATGAACCAGATTCCTCATTTCATCGGGGGCTCGAAAGTTCCCGGAGCCGGCGACCGTTTCGGCGAGGTGTTCAATCCCGCATCGGGAAAATGCACCGCGCACGTCGGTTTCGCCGGAACGGCCGAAGTGGATTCTGCGGTAGCAGCGGCAACCAAAGCCTTCCCCGAATGGGCGAGCACGTCGCCGCTCAATCGCGCGCGCGTGATGTTCAAGTTCAAAAGCCTGGTCGAACGCGAAGGCGAATCGCTCGCGGCCGTGATTACCTCCGAACACGGAAAGGTGCTCGGCGATGCACGCGGCGAGGTGACGCGGGGACTCGAAGTCGTGGAATTCGCCTGCGGCATCCCGCATCTGCTCAAAGGCGAGTTCAGCGAATCGGTCGGGGCGGCAATCGATTCGTGGTCGATGCGCCAGCCGCTCGGGGTCTGCGCCGGAATCACGCCGTTCAACTTCCCCGCGATGGTACCGATGTGGATGTTTCCCATCGCGATCGCGTGCGGCAACACCTTCATCTTGAAGCCGTCGGAGCGCGATCCCTCGGTCGGCGTTCGACTCGCCGAGCTGCTCAAGGAAGCCGGCCTGCCGGATGGAGTGTTCAATGTCGTGAACGGCGACAAGCAGGCCGTCGATGCCCTGTTGGTGCATCGCGGTGTCGCGGCAATCAGCTTCGTCGGCTCCACGCCGATTGCCCGGTACATCTATGCGACCGCGGCCGCACACGGGAAGCGCGTGCAGGCCCTGGGTGGTGCGAAGAACCACCTGATCGTCATGCCCGATGCCGATCTCGATCAGGCCGCCGATGCCCTGGTCGGTGCGGCGTACGGTTCGGCGGGCGAACGATGCATGGCGGTGTCGGTCGCGGTCGCGGTCGGCGCTGCTGGCGATTCTCTCATTAAGGAACTCGTGCCGCGCGTGCAGAACCTGCGGATCGGGCCGGGAACCGTGCCCCAGGTCGAGATGGGCCCGCTCGTCACCCGGCAGCATCTGGAGCGCGTGCGCGGCTATGTCGATGCGGGAGTGCAGGAGGGCGCGAAGCTGATCGTCGACGGGCGCGACTTCCGCGGCGAAGGATGCGAGGGCGGATTCTTCATTGGCGGGTGCCTCTTCGACCACGTCACCACCGACATGAAGATTTACCAGGAAGAGATCTTCGGTCCGGTGCTTTCGGTTGTGCGGATTCCCAACCTTGAAGCTGCGACCCGAATCGTAAGCGATCACGAATTCGGCAACGGCGCATCGATCTTCACGCGCGACGGGCAAGCGGCGCGTGAGTTCGCGGGCCGCGTCCAGGCCGGGATGGTCGGCATCAACGTGCCGATACCGGTGCCGATGGCGTTTCACAGCTTCGGCGGCTGGAAGCATTCAATCTTCGGCGACCACGCGATGCACGGCACGGAAGGCGTGCGCTTTTATACCAAGCTCAAGACCATCACCGCGCGCTGGCCCAGCGGCAAAGGGTTAGGTGCCGAATTCGTGATGCCCACGATGAAGTAGGGAAGTATCACGAGGCTCCTTCTAACTCGTTGACTGCGGCGGATCTCGCCGTTAGTCTCGACGGTTTCCACATAGGTTTGAGGACCGTCGTATGCCGCAGATTCTCGTAGAAAATCTGTCGAAGACGTACCGCGTGTCTGAACGGCAGCCCGGAGCATGGGGCGCCGTGAAGGGCCTCTTTGCGCGCCGCTACCGGATCGTCGAGGCACTCAAGCACGTCAGCTTTTCGCTCGAACGCGGTGAGCTGCTCGGCTTTATCGGGCCCAATGGCGCGGGAAAATCCACCACAATCAAGATCCTGTCGGGAATCCTCGAACCGCTGTCCGGTCGGTGCGAAATCGATGGCCTGGTTCCGTGGCGCGACAGGATCCGACATGTCGCGCGGCTGGGAGTCGTGTTCGGGCAACGGACCCAACTCTGGTGGGATTTGCCGGTGATCGATGGGTTCAACCTGCTGCGCGATATCTACCAGGTGCCGGAGGCGGAGTATCGCCGCACCTGCGACGAGATGGTGGGACTGATGCGCCTGGAGCGGCTGCTCGATCAGCCGGTGCGGCAGCTGTCGCTCGGGCAGCGGATGCGATGCGAGATCGCCGCCGCAATGTTGCATCGCCCGTCGCTGCTGTTTCTCGACGAGCCGACGATTGGACTGGATGCCCCTTCCAAACTGGCGGTGCGCGAATTCGTGAAAACGCTGAATCGCGAGCACGGCGTCACCGTGATTCTCACCACTCACGACATGCACGATATCGAGGCGTTGGCCGAGCGCGTCATCGTGATCGGCAATGGTGTCATCCTCGCTGACAAGCCATTCGAACGATTGCGGTCCGAGGTTTTCACCGAGCGCCGCCTGTTCGCGGATTTCGTCGGCGATGCTCCGCTGCTCGACATTCCCGAGGCACAGATCCGCAATCGCGACGGCAACTGCGTCGAGCTCTCCTTCGACCCCGCGGTCATCTCGGTGCCTGCCCTCATCGAGCGCATCACCGCACGCTACGAACTCGCCGATGTTCGCATCGAGCAGCCGCAAATAGAGGAAGTCATCGCGCGCTTCTACGATATCCATGGCGCAGGCGAAGCGTGATGGCCGCAGGCGCCGTCCCGCTGCGATCGTATCGCGCGATCTTCGCCGCGCGCTTCATGCTCACGCTGCAGTACCGGGTTGCGGCGTTGGCCGGTGTCGTCACACAACTCTGGTGGGGGATCATCAAGGTGATGGTGTTCGCAGCCTTCTATCACGGCGCATCGCACTATCAGCCGCTAACCTTTGCGCAAACAGTTGCGTATGTATGGTTGGGCCAGGCCTTCCTGATGCTGATGCCGTGGTGGGGCGATCCGGAAATCACCGAGATGGTGCGGAGCGGGAATGTTTCTTACGAGCGGCTGCGTCCGCTCGATACCTATTTCTTCTGGTACCTGCGCGGGATGGCGTGGATAACGGCGCGTATCGTACCGCGCGCGACAATGATGCTGCTCTTCGTGGGGTGGATCGTTCCGGCGATCGGACTCGGGAAATGGGGGCTGATGATGCCGCCCAACAGGGCTGCCGCGACCCTGTTCGTTGGCGCCATCCTGCTCGCGGTGCTTCTCTCCAGCGCGATCCTGATGCTCATCAACATCCTGGTGGTCGTGCTTGTCACCGACCGCGGTCCGAGTCTGCTCGCCTCACAGATCGTAACGCTGCTCTCCGGCATCCTGGTTCCGCTTCCGTTCTTTCCGGCCTCGATGCGCGCGGTGCTGTTCTTTCAGCCATTCGCGGGTCTTGCGGATATTCCATTTCGAATTTATTCCGGCGCATTGGCCGGAGGCCTGGCATTCGCCGGACTTGTCCAGATGACCATATGGATCGGGCTGCTGATCGCAATCGGTCATGCATTGCTGGGGCGGGTGATGGGCCGGCTGCAGGTGCAGGGCGGGTGACGGCGTGAGCGGTCTCAGTCTTTACTGGCGCTACCTGGCCGCATCGCTGCGCGGCCAGATGCAGTACCCGGGATCGTTTCTTACCCTGCTTCTCTCACAGGCGATCGCTTGTGCGGCGGAATTCGCAGCCATCTGGGCGCTGTTCCTTCACTTCGGTCAGATCAGGGGATGGACCTTCGCCGAAGTCGCCGTGTTCTACGGAGTGATCAACATGTCGTTCTCGATCGCCGAGGTAACGGCGCGCGGCTTTGACATCTTTGGCGGACAGTTCGTAAAGACCGGCAATTTCGATCGCCTCTTGCTCCGTCCTCGCAGTACTCCGCTGCAACTGCTGGGTCACGAATGCCGTCTGACGCGCTTCGATCGATTCCTCCAGGGCGTTGTCATATTCGTGGTGGCAGCCCGGTTCGTTCACCTCGACCTGAATATCACGACGATCACGCTGGTCTTCGCGACCATCGCCGGAGGAGTCGCGCTCTTCACCGGCATCATGATCCTGCAAGCCACGTTGTCGTTCTGGACGATCGAGAGCCTCGAAGTCGCCAATACCCTTACTTATGGCGGGGTGGAGGCATCGCAGTATCCCGTCGACATCTACGTGAGATGGTTCCGCAATTTCCTGATCTTCGTAGTGCCGCTCGCGTGCGTAGGCTACTTCCCGATAGTGCGGATCCTCGGACACGCCGATTCGCTGGGCGCGCCCGCATGGGCATGCGCCGCGAGCCCGCTGATGGGATTCCTGTTCCTGGCGGTCGCGCTCCGCGTCTGGCGAATCGGCGAACGCCACTACACATCGACAGGAAGCTGAAGCTTCGCCGCTTTACTTCATCACCGTATCGACGAACTTCTGCGTGTCGACGTACTCGCGGATGCGGCGGACCTTGCCGTTCTCGAGTTCGAACACGAAGCAGTATTCGTTTTCATACTGCTTGCCGTTGGAGACTTTGCCGCGATTGGTCAGCTCGACGATCACCGTGTCGCCATCGCAGTAGGTGCGGCGGATTTCACTCTTGATGCCTTCCGGGAACACCGCGCCGACGCCGGACATGAACTTCAGGATTTCATCCTTACCCTTTTTCACGCCGGACACACCCGGAGCGTTGCCCGGAACCAGCCAGCTCACGTTGTCATCCATGTTGGCGAACGCCGCCTTGATGTCGCCTTTGCCGAAAGCGGTCCACGTCGAAACCACCAGGGTCTTCTTTTCTTCTGCGTTCATGTGAATTCTCCCCTGTCCAGATGAGCAAAACTTAGCGCGTTTCATCGCGGATGCGCGAACCTTTCCGAACTGCCCGCTTTTGCTCACCTTAACGCGCGTTCATCGATGCTGATGACTTCGTGCATTCGCGGGTGCAGACTGAGCTCCGTGAATGTGTTGCGCTCGGCAGTATTGATCGCGGCGCTGGCCCTCGTGGGGTCCGCACCCGTGTGCGCGCAGGAGGCGACGCTACCCGTGCCGGATGCGCCCTTTGCGCCCAGCGATCATTCTGCCCCGGGAGATGTCGCCGTGCCGATGCCTAATATCGATCCGGGCGGCGATGGTTCGGTCGTGACCGTTCCAATCCCCGGGGGTGGCAACGTGACAGTGGAAGGTCCGGACCTGCAGAACGAGCCCGCGCGCTCACCGATTGAAACCTGGGGCGTAAATCAGATCGCACCCAATAGCATCACCGGGAACAGCCCGCTCGGTCCCGGCTTGCATTAGTAAGCCGCTTCAAGCAGCTCGTTCACCTCGGTGGCCGTTATCGGTCTTCCGAGCGCGTTGGAGCGACCAAGCTCCGATAGCACCGCACCCGCAATCCGCCCCAACTCCTCGTGCGGCGCGCCCACGTCGCGCAGGCGCGTCGGCACTTCGAATTGCGCGATGAACTTGGCGGTCCGATCGGCGCACTCCAGCGCCGAGGGTCGAGGATTGGCCGTATCGAATCGAATGCCGAAGCCTTCGGCGATCGGCCCAAAGCGCTCCGGAGCGATTCCTGCCATGAAACGCATCACGTGCGGCAGCGTGATGCACGAGGTGACGCCGTGCGGAACGTTCCAGTAGGGGCCAATCTGATGACCAAGCGCGTGTGATACGCCAAGCCCGGTGTTCATCGCCCCAAAGATCGAAAACCAGGCTGCGAGCTGGCATTGCACGCGATGCTCGAGCTCCTCGGCGCCTGTACTCGCGAGGGAAGGGCGCAAATGCTCCGCCAGCATCGCGATCGCGCGCCCCGATGTGAGATCGGTCAGCGGCTGATGGCGATGCGAATAGGCGCATTCCACTGCATGGTCGAGCGCGCGCATCCCGGTCGAGGCCCACAGCCACGCAGGCGTTTCACGCGTCAGCTCGGGATCGAGAATGACGACCTTCGCCTGCAGCCGTTGGTCGCCGACCCCTCCCTTCTCGCGCTTGGCTTCATCGGTCATCCCGCCGAACGGTGTGAATTCTCCGGCCGATAATGTCGTCGGCACCGCGATATGCGGCATCTCGGCTCCGGCGGGTTTTTCAGACAGCAGGCGCATCGCCGCGACTTTCACGGTGTCGATCGGGCTGCCGCCCCCGAAGCTGATGAAAGAATCTGCGCCGACTCGACGGGCTTCATCGACCAGCGAGCCTACGGTTTTGGAGGGCACGTGCTGCACCGCGCCGGTGAACACTCCCGCCAATGCCGCGCCCGCGGCGCGCTTGACTGTATCGAGTAGCCTGGAGCGTCCGAGCGAATTGCCGGTGACGATGAGCGCGCGGCTCGCATGACGCCGCTGCAGCTCAGCGCCCAGCGATGCGATACTGCCCGCGCCGAAAACGACACTCTCGAGGCGAGTGAAGCGATAGACTCCAGAGGTTGGATTCAAGGAACGACCTCCTGTCGCGATCGACGCGAGCGGCCGCGTATCGCCCGACGAACCCACTACGGATTGATGATTACTACGGTTCCGGTCGGGAGAATGCGCATCAGTTCGTCGATGTCCTTATTGTCCACCGAAATGCAGCCGGTCGTCCAATCCACGTTGCCCGAATTGAGAATGGGAATATCGGTGCCGTGGATCCCGATGTGTCCGCCCTCGCCAACATCGTGGCCGACGTCGTCGTAGGGAACTTCCTGCGCATCTTTCATTTGCAGGTAGCGGTATTGATCGAGGTTGTTGGGATAGTTCAAGCCGAGGAACCATCGCCAGCGCCGACTCTTATGCTTCTCGACAATGTTGTAAACGCCCTCGGGTGTACGCCGATCGCCTGCCCAGAGCTTGGTCCCTGCCTCGCGATTTCGCCCGAACACCGCGCGATAGGTCCGGTACATATGTCCTTTGTAGTACACGACCAGCCGATGCTGCGATTTCCAGGCGGTGACGTTCCAGCTCAGCGGATCGAGGTAAGAATCGTCGCGAGTCAGTTCGTACAGCCGCTCGCCTTCGGTAGGCTCGTGCCGATGATTGTCCGCGCCGTGCCCGTCGAGATTCCCAGCGGAGGCAGCGCTGGTCGCGGACGATTGCGGGGCGGGGGAAGGTTGCGGAACGGGTGCGTTCGGATCGTATGCCGCCGTGCCGGGTGCAGGAATCCATCCGGCATCCATGGTCGGGCTTGCCGCGGGAAAAGGTATCGACGAGAAGTCGGGTGTCGGCGCCGCTGAAGGCGCCGACGACCATGAGGGCGATGGTGTTCGGGCCGCGGCTGCCACCGATGCCGACGGAATCACCCTCGGAGTGGGTCCCAAAGCAAACGCGGTCGCGGTTGTGAGAACCAGGAAGAAGGTTGCGGCAGGAGCAGTTCGTGCAAACCTTGCGAACATCGAAATAATCTTTCCAGTCTCTATTTTGAAAAGTGCAGCGCGCCGCGTCAATTATGTGGGTTAAAAATCGGCTGATCCGGTCCTGGCGCGTCGGATCGCGCGATAGCAGGCGCTCGAGAGGCTCTCACCAATGAATAACGATATCGCTCGCGCAATGGCATCGTTGACCACCGGCATCTACGTGCTCACGGTCGATGACGGCACGGTCCGGCATGGAATGTCGTCTTCGTGGGTGACGCAGGTATCGGGGCAACCGCCGTTGCTGATGGCCGCTATCGACAACACGCATTTCAGCAACGCGATGGTCATCCGCACGAAAGCATTCGCGCTCAACGTGGTCGGTGCGCGGGGCAAGCAACTGGAAGACTACTTCTATTCGAGCAGGGCAAAGCGGGCGGACAATCTCGATGCGTTCGAATGGGAACCATCTCCGATCCTCAGGATGCCGTGGCTGAAGATTGCGATGGTTGCGATCGAAGCGCGGGTGGTCGATCAGAAGACGGCCGGCGATCATACACTCTTCATCGCGGAGCCGGCCGGCGTGAGAATCGGCGCGGGGGAACGTCCGCTCACTTCGCTCGACCTGGACTACGTGTACGTCGGTGGGAAGAGCGTCATTCGCAGAGATCGCGACGGGTGGTAGCCGTTGTCTTCAACTTCAGAGGCGTCAAATTGACCGGCAGCGAAGCCCTTTGATAGCATCCGCGCCCGGAGATTTTCCCAATGCCAATTGAGAAAAATGAGCTGCGTCGCGTGATGGGTCATTTCGCCACCGGCGTTACCGTCATCACCACCTTGCGCAAATCCGGTGAGTTGCACGGCCTCACTGCCAACGCCTTCACCTCCGTCTCGCTTACGCCGCCTCTCTTGCTCATCTGCGTCGACAAGAAGGCCGAGAGCTACCCGTGTTTCGAAGAGAGCAAGGTCTTCACGGTCAATATCCTCGCCTCGGATCAGGAGGACCTGTCGCGCCGATTCGCGGTAAGCGGCGGCGAGAAGTTCCAGGGCGTGAGCTACCGCACGGGTGCGAACGGCGCGCCCATTCTCAACGGGACCGTCGGCTTCATCGAGTGTAAGGTCGCCGCAACCTTCGACGGCGGCGATCACACGATCTATCTGGGTGAGATCGAGCAGGCGGAAACGCGCGAAGCGAAACCGCTGCTGTTCTTCCGCGGAGGTTACCGCGAGCTCGGCGACTAGGCCGGCAGCGGCGCAATCCGACTTCGCGATGCGGTTCAAGTGAACATCCCTGCGCGCGTCGCAGGCCTGAGCGTTTTCCTGCCGTCGCACAACGAGGAGCCCAACGTCGAGCGGGTAGTACGGGGCTATCTCGCCGCGCTGCCCAAGTTCGCCGACGACTACGAAGTGATCGTGGTCGACGATGGCAGCCGCGATCGCACCGGCGAAATCGCCGACCGCCTCGCAGCCGAAGACGCTCACGTGCGCGTCGTTCACCATCCGGTGAATCGCGGCTACGGCGGTGCAGTTACCTCGGGGATTCGCGCCGCGAAGATGCCTTATGTTCTGCTCTCCGACGGCGACGGCCAGTTCGATCCGAACGAAGTTGGCAAGCTCACTCCGTTTGTTCCGGAGTACGATGTCGTTGCCGGACGCCGCGCCCATCGTGCCGATCACTTTATTCGCAAGCTCAACGGCAAGTCCTGGACCCTGCTGGTGCGGATGCTGCTGGGAGTCGGAATCAGCGATATCGATTGCGGGTTCAAGCTCTTCAAGCGGGAGTACCTGGAGCGAATCGAGTTGCGGGCCCGGGGCGCGATGATTTCAACCGAGTTGATGGCCCGGTTGGCGGGTGCCGGCGCAAAGGTGCGAGAGGTGGAGGTGACTCACTTGCCGCGCCTGGCGGGCGAGCAGTCCGGCGCGAATCTCAAAGTGGTGGCGCGCGCCTTCAGGGAGCTGCTCGAGCTTTACGGCGAGCTTCGGCGAGAAGGAAAAAAAGCTTAACGAAAAAAAGATTGATGGACGGGCAGACTGCCTGTCACAATGGCGCAAAACGTTGACACTTCGGACGGAAACGTTGACCGCCGGCCACCCTGCGCTTCTGAAACTCCCCGGATTTGCTCGAAATCGACCCATGTTGCGGAGATGGCACGGCAATGGCTTAATATTTCGCGTTATGTGCGGCCAATAACGGACCGCCAGATTAAGGAGTTCACAAAGACTATGAAGCGCACCCTCACCATTCTCACCGCTGCACTCTTCGCCGGCGCGATCGCGGTCCCCGTCCTCCCGGCCCTCGCCCAGGACAGTTCCGCCAGCCCTGCGGCGGAAGCCAGCGCATCGGCCGAGAAGCCCGCGAAAAAGCATCATCATCACAGCCACAAGAAGAAGGGCGAAGCGCCTGCGGCCGCTCCTTCCGATTCGACTTCCAAGTAAGTAAAGAATCGTTCTCCAGCGGGGGTGGGTGACCACCCCCGCCCGTTGTTTCTCTTCTGCTCGGCCCCGCGAGACGGGAAGCGCTCGTTTTTCGCGCCGCCGGCTCCGCTAAAATAAGGATCCTGCTTTATCTTGCGGCAATATTCCTGCTAGCATCGGACTGCTCCCGTACCCATTTTTGGTGGGAGTGGACGTATAGGTGTCAATTCTTCGCGGCGCGGGGCTCGTTGTCCTGATTGTGCTGGTTCTCCAGTCGCCCAGCTTCGCGTCGGCTACCTCGGACAGCCCGCCGACGGCGTCAGACAACCAGGTTTGCGACCCGGTCGCGGACTATTACCTCGGAATGGAAAACTACCCGGAAGCTATCGAGCGGCATCGCTCGGTCATCGAGAAGAATCCCAACAACGCGCTCGCGCACTACCATCTCGGATTTGCCTACGGCCTGATGGGACAACATCAGCGGGAGTTGGCCGAGTATCAGAAAGCGGTCAGCCTGGGTCTCGACGATTGGCAGCTATTTCTGAATCTTGGGCTGCTCTACCTGGAAAACGGCCAGCTTAAGGATGCGACCGAAGTGCTGCGCCTCGCGACGCTGCTTGGGCCCGATCACGCCGAACCGCACTTCAACCTCGCTATCGCCTACGAGCGGCGCGGGATGCTCGACCAGGCCGAGCAGCAGATGCTGCTGTCGCTGGAAATCGATCCTACGCAGGTCGATGCACACAACACCCTCGGCGCCATCTATGCCGAGGAAGGAAAATTCATGCGCGCCCACGACGAATGGACGGAGATCGTGCAGGCGAACCCCGACTATGCACCGGCGCGCGCAAACCTGAATATCCTGCAACGCGTGGAACGCACAGGACTTGAAGGCCTGTCGCCGCAGAGTGGATTTGCGCGTGAGCCGTAACGGCCGCGCCCGTGATGATGATGTGGTGGATGGTTGAACTGGAGGGGTGGATGAGGGCATTGCGGAGAATCGTAACGATACCGATTGCGCTGGTGGCGCTGATTTTGCTGGCGCATCCCGCGCGCGCGGCGGTGAATCACAAGCATTCGCATACCGCCGCGAAACATCAACCGAAGACAGAGGTACAGCCCTACAAAGGCGTGCTCGTCGAGGACGCCGACAGCGGCAGAATCCTGTACGAGCAAAATGCGGACATGCCATGGCCGCCCGCATCGATGGCCAAGATGATGCTGCTGCTCGTGGCGAGCGACCAGATCAAGGCGGGCAACGTCGGAGCCAAGGATCCGGTGCGAATTTCCGAGCGATCGGCGCATACGATGGGGTCCCGTATCGGGCTCGTCGCGGGCCAGGTCTACCCGCTCGATGAACTAATGAAGGCCGCGCTTATCAAGTCGGCTAACGATGCGGCGGTGGCGGTCGCGGAGAAAATCGGCGGCTCGGTAGAAGCCACCGTGCGCATGATGAACGCCCGGGCACGCGGCTTGGGCATGACGCGCACGGTGTACAACACCGTCGATGGACTTCCGCCGCGGCCCACTCACGATGTGGACCAGACCTCGGCGCGCGACCTCGCCACGGTGGCGCGGGCGATAATCACGCAGACCGATCTGCTGAAATGGTCGAGCCTGGAAGAAGCCGAATTCGACGGCGGCGCTTGCGTCCTGCACAACACCAATCATCTGATCGGGCATTTCGACGGATGCGACGGGCTCAAGACCGGTTTTACCTTTCAGGCCGGCTTCAATCTCACCGCGACGGCCAAGCGCGGCAACATGAGATTGATCAGCGTGGTGCTCGGTGCACCATCCAACGCGCAGCGTTTCGCGCAGACTGCGAAGTTGCTCGAGTGGAGTTTCGATCATTTCACGGCGGTGCCCCTGCTCAAGCCGGGAGAGTCCCTGCCGGTTCAGGTGCAGACCGGGAATGGCCAGACCATTCAGCCGATCGTGGCGCGTGAGTTGAAGGTGGTCTTGCCGCGTGAAGATGCGGCCGGACTCAAACTCGAATACCGGGTGCCGACTTCGGTTACCGGCCCGATCAAGGCCGGTGAACAGCTGGGGTTGGTGGTGGTCCACGATCATGACGGAGTTGTCGCGGAAGCCGCCGCCCTGAGCCCGATCTCGGTAAACCTTGCCAATGACAACTTCGCGTCGCCTGCCGCGGCCGCCGCTGCCGACAGCGGATGGAATACCGCCAGGCCGACCGCATACAATCAGCCCCAATCCCAGGAGCCGCAATGAAGGTAGCCTCACGTCAGCGCAATCGTCGTAATCGCAAGCTCGCGCGCAAGCGTCGCACCAACCCGGTGCAGGCCAAGGCGCGCAAGCGCCGGATGCGCCGCACCCGCAAGCGCGGCAAATAGGCCGCATCGCCACAAGTGAACGCAGGCTTCGGCCTGCGTTTCAGGAACAACAGCGCGGGCTTCTGCCCGCGCGTTCTTTTTGATCGCGCAAGCCCAGGGCCTGCCCCCACTGGCATTTGTGGGCAATCGAAACGCGCTAAATTGACAAGGCCTGTTGCGGACGGGTACGAATATACGTGCCCCGTCGATCTTCCAGTCACGACATCGGAGAAGAAAAGCCCTGGCAGCGACATCGATGATCGCCGTCATCCCCGCGCGTTATGGTTCGACGCGCTTGCCTGCCAAAGCCCTGGCGGAGATCGAACGGGTGCCGATGATCGTCCGGGTCTGTCGGCAGGTCAGCAAGGCGCGCGCGATCGATCGCACCATCGTCGCGACCGATGATCAGCGGATTGCGGACGTGGTGAGTCGCGCGGGTGGCGAGGCGATGCTCACCTCGCCGGCGCATCAGAGCGGCACCGACAGGATCGCGGAAGTCGCGCAGAAGGTTGCGGCCGACGTCTATATCAACGTGCAGGGCGATCTGCCGTTCATCGATCCCGCGGACCTCGATGCGCTCGCGGCGGCGATGCGCGACGACGCATCGATAGCGATGGCGACGCTGGCGACTCCGATCGTGGATCGGCACGAGTGGACGAATCCGAACGTGGTGAAGGTGGTATGCGCGGCGAACGGCGATGCGCTGTACTTTTCGCGTGCGTCGATCCCCTATCCGCGCGATATCGACGGCACGCCGGCGGTCGCGCGGCGACATATCGGCGTCTATGCGTTCCGCCGTGACTTTCTGCTCAAGTTCGCATCGCTGCCGCAAGGCGTGCTGGAGCGAATCGAAAAGCTGGAGCAACTGCGGGCGCTCGAGAACGGCTATGCAATTAGGGTGGTGCCTTCCGTGGCGCCATCGCTTGAGATAGATACTGCTGAGGACCTTGCCAGGGCCCGGGCTCAGGCATCCTCGGCGCGATCGTAGCGGGGAGGGCATCAAGGTGGAGCGCGGGAAAACCAAATTCATTTTCGTAACCGGCGGCGTGGTTTCTTCTCTTGGGAAGGGACTCGCGGCGGCATCGTTGGGCGCGTTGCTCGAGGCGCGCGGCCTCAAGGTGACGATGCTCAAGATGGATCCCTACATCAACGTAGACCCGGGCACGATGAGTCCGACTCAGCACGGCGAAGTGTTCGTAACCGACGATGGCGCTGAGACCGATCTCGACCTCGGCCATTACGAACGTTTCGTGCAGACTACGATGAGCCGGCGCAACAACTGCACTACCGGACAGATCTACGACACCGTCATCCAGAAAGAGCGGCGCGGCGATTATCTCGGCGCCACCGTGCAGGTAATTCCGCACATCACCGACGAGATCAAGCGGCGCATCCTGGCGGCCGCCGAAGGCGCCGATCTCTGCATCGTCGAGATTGGCGGCACGGTTGGCGATATCGAGAGCCTGCCGTTCCTCGAAGCGGTCCGCGAATTTCGCTGGGACTTGGGAAAAGAGAACGTCATCTACGTTCACCTGACGCTGGTGCCGTTTATCAAGACCGCCGGCGAGGTGAAGACCAAGCCGACGCAGCACAGTGTGAAGGAGCTCACCGGGCTCGGCATCCAGCCGGACCTGCTGATCTGCCGATGCGAGCAGCAGTTCGATCAGAAGGTCAAGGCCAAGATCGCGCACTTCTGCAACGTCGAGGAAAGCTGCGTCATCGCCGCGCCCGATGTGGACTCGATTTACCAGGTGCCGCTGCACTTCCACGACGAGGGCTTCGATCAGCGGGTAGTCGAGAAGCTCAACATCTGGACCGGCGCGCCGAACCTGACCAAGTGGCGTCGCGTGGTGAAGACCGCGCAGAGCCCCAGGATCACCGTGAACATCGCCGTCGTCGGCAAGTACGTCGATATCGGCGATTCCTACAAGAGCCTGCACGAAGCGATCGCGCACGGCGGTATCGCCAACGAAGCCAAGGTCAATATCGACTACGTTGATTCAGAGGAACTCGAGAAGCAGAACGTCGAAGAGCGCCTGGCGCAGGCTGACGCCATCATTGTGCCCGGCGGCTTCGGCGCGCGCGGAACCGAGGGCAAGGTCCGCGCGGTCAAGTATGCGCGCGAAAACCAGGTGCCGATTCTCGGCATTTGCTTCGGCCTCCACATGATGGTGATCGAGGCGGCGCGCAACTTGATCGGACTCAAGCGCGCGAACTCGCGCGAAATCGCGGAAGACACTCCCGATGCCGTCATCGACCTGATGGGTACGCAGAAAGAAGTGACCAAGAAGGGCGGCACGATGCGCCTGGGTGCCTATCCGTGCGTGATCAAGCCGGGGACCCTGACCGCATCGGTCTATCGGCGCAACAAGATTTCCGAGCGCCACCGCCATCGCTATGAAGTCAACAACGGCTATCTCGATCGGCTGGAAAAAGTCGGGTTGATCGCGACCGGAACCTGGCCCGATGCCAACCTCGTCGAGATCATGGAGCTGAAAGGCCATCCCTGGTTCATCGGATGCCAGTTCCATCCGGAGTTGAAGTCCCGCCCGCTCGATTGTCATCCGCTGTTTCGCGGATTGGTGCGCGCCGCCGTTGAGCGCCGCGCCCGCACCGGCAAGAAGCTGGCGACGGTCAGGCAGTTGCGGCGGTCCGCATCGTGAACATTGCCCAGGTCAAAGCGGGCGAGGTGGTCTTCGGCGGCGCTGCGCTCCCGATCATCGCGGGCCCGTGCGTGATCGAAAGCGACGAGTCGTGCATTCGCCACGCCGTTCGGTTGGCGGAGATCATGCGCAGAGCCGGAATGCCGTTCGTGTTCAAGTCGTCGTTCGACAAGGCGAATCGCACCAGTTATTCCGCGTTTCGCGGTCCCGGGTTGGAAAAAGGTCTCAAGATCCTCGCGCACGTAAAGAGTGAAATCGGCGCGCCGATACTTACCGACATCCATGAAATCGCACAGGCGAAGCCTGCCGCAGAGGTCGTCGATATTCTCCAGGTGCCGGCGTTTCTCTCGCGCCAGACCGATTTGATCCAGGCCGCCGCCGTGACCGGACGCGTGGTGAATGTGAAAAAGGGGCAGTTCCTCGCGCCATGGGACATGAAGGCCGTCGTGGCCAAGGTTGAGACCGCGGGCAACAAGAACATCCTGCTCACCGAGCGCGGCGCGAGTTTCGGCTACAACAATCTGGTGACCGATTTTCGATCGCTCGTAATCATGCGCGGCTTCGGATACCCGGTCATCTTCGATGCGACCCACTCGGTACAGCTCCCCGGGGCAGGTGGCGATGGCTCCGGCGGCCAGCGAGAGTACGCGGCGCCGTTGGCGCGCGCGGCGGTGGCGGTGGGAGTGGACGGTATCTTCATGGAGGTGCATGAGGATCCCGATCGCGCGCTCAGCGATGGGGCCAATTCTTTGCGCCTCGATACGCTGCCCGCGCTTCTCTCCGAGCTGAAGCGAATCCGCGAGGTCTGCCAGTCCTGACCGAAAACAGGTTTGTGCTCAAGCAAAATTCCGGCCAGCCGGCAGTCCTGACTGCATTCGGTTTACTTGGAAAAACCCGCTTGATACCTTGATTGTACGGAGCGTGGAATGAGTCCGAGACGAATCGCCAGGGCGCTGGCGGGGTTCGGCGTGGTCGCGCTCCTGATACTTCTGGGCGTTACGGTATGGGTGGTTCGGCATCGGCACGACGTCCAGGCAATACAGAAAGTGGCCGGATTGGTTCCTGGCTCTCTGCTTCACGCGCATAACTTTCATTGGACCCAGATGAAGGCGGGGGAGCGTCAATGGGTGCTCACCGCCGCCGATGCGAGCTATTCGGGTGACAAATCCGCGTTCGTGCTAACCGATGCCGACGTTACGATGACTTCCGAGGACGGAAAACAGGTCAAGATAGACGCGCCGCATGCCGTTCTTCATATGACCGGCAACCACGTCAATCGCGCCGATCTGAGCGGCGGAACCGTCATCAAGTACGGCGACTTCACGCTGAACACCGAGAGCGCGACGTTCCTGCCCGATATCGATCGGGTCGAAGCGCCGGGCCAGGTTACGATGGAAGGCGAGGGTCTCAAGATCGTCGGCGTCGGCCTGACCGGGAACTCCAGGACCCGGGTATTCAATCTGAACCAGGTCACTACCGAGATCGTACCCAAGAAGGACAGTGGCAAGGCGAAGCAAAGCTGAAGGCGCTATCTCGCCGGCTCTCCGTCCCGTCATCGCGACGCTTGCGATCGCCATCGGGCTCGCGCTTGCGCCACTCGGGTACGCGCAGGATGCGGGCGATTCGATTCGTCCCGGCGCGGGATCGGCGCCGGCCCCGGTCGAAAACGGAACCATCGAGGATTTCGATCAGTCGCCCGACTCGATCCACGTTTACGGCGGCGTTCCTGGAGCTGCTTCCAGCCCGTCCGCCGATGTGGGCGCATCGGCATCTGCGCCACCCTCTGCACCGCCGCCCGCAGACACCGCTTCTGCTCCTCCGCCGGCGCCTCCTCCTGTTGCTGTCTCTCAACCGGCGCCGCCCGCGCCGCCGGAAGCTGCGCCTTCGATGGCGATTGCGCCCGCGCCACCTCCACCGGAAGCGGCCGCTGCTCCATCGCCGGCGCCTGAAGCACCTCCCGTCTCGGAGGTACGTATTGAACCGGGAACCAGCTCGCTGCCGTTGCCCTCCGCAGCGGCTTCGCGTGCACCTGTTGCGAGCAATCCACCGCCGATTCCGATGGAATCAGGAGCTGCGCCTGCCTCGGCACCATCGCCTGAAGCACCTGCCGTAGTGCCGGCGGTAGTAGCCGCTCCCGCGCCCGAGGCCGCACCGTCCGTGGCTCCGGCAGCTGCGATTGCGCCGCCCGCACCGGTAGCAAGCAATCCTCCCCCTGTTCCAGTCGAATCGTCAGCGGCACCTGCCGCGGCGGCGCCAGTTCCAGAAGCCGCCCCTTCCGTAGCTCCTGTGGCCGCTATCGCGCCGGCGCCTGAACCGAGCGCTGCGCCGTCAATTGCGACGCCCGCCGCAGTCGCGGCTGCCGTTCCGGTCGCCGCGGTGCCAGAGACAGTTACGCGCTCCACACCTCCCGCGATGGAGGTTGCGCCGGCGCCTGACACGACATCGACCGAGCCGAAACCTGACGCGTTGGCTGCGGCCGCAAGGAAGAGCCAGACCAAAGCGCAAGCCGCGTCCAGGGAGCCGACCAAGCTGGCCTCCAAGGAACCAACGGATAACGCATTCGGAGGATTGCAGTTCTCAAGCGGCGGTCAGCCCATCCATATCGATGGTCCTCACATGTCGCTCGATTACCAGGGCAGATCGGTGACCTGGTCCGGCCATGTCAAAGTGGTGAATGGCAACAGCCAGGTCACCAGCGACTCATTGAAGATGAACTACGGCCAGGATTTCCACGACGTTAAAGAGATGATCGCTGACGGCAACGTGCGCATCAGCCAGGGCACGCGTTGGGCCACCGGCGATCATGCCGTGCTCGATCAGACCAGGCATACGGTGGTGCTGACCGGGTCCCCGGTCGTGCACGACGGCGAGGATCAAATCGCCGGCACCAAGATCACCGTGCATCTCGATACCAACCAGAGCGATGTCGAGAATGCGCGCGCGGTCATTTATCCAAAACAGCAAAACTCCCCGACCGAAGCCGCATCCAACTCCTCGCCGGGCAATTCCGCCGGATCGTCGGCCCCAGATCGGTCGGCGCAAGCGCCTCCGTCGATGCAGGGGAGCCCGAGCGAAGACACCAACCCCTGACGCGATAAGTTAAATGGCGCTAGAGGTAAAACTCGGACAGGACTTACGACTTCGCCAGCAACTGGTGATGACGCCCCAGTTGCAGCAGGCGATCAAGATCCTGCAACTTTCGCTGCCCGAACTCGAAACCGTAGTCCAGACCGAGCTCGAGCAGAACCCGATGCTCGAACCGCTCGACCAGAGCCCGGCCGAAGCCGCGCGCGAAGCCGAGGCTCCGGACGACAATGACCCGGTACCCGCTGCCGAAGAGGATCGCCTCGGCGCCGAACCCGAAGCCGCCGCACCCGAAGAACCCGTCGATGACTGGGAGCCGGGAGCAGGAGCGCCTGAAGAACCTCCACGGACCATCGAAACCCAGGAGCACGACGCTGCCGTTGAGCTGAAGGAACTCGACGGACTCGACAAGCTCGATTGGGGCGACTACCTCGAAACCTATTCCAACAACTGGCAGGAGGCTGCTCCGGCCGACCCCGACGACGACCATCGCAGCGCGCTCGAGAACACCTCGATTCGCCGCAGCTCGCTGGAAGACCACCTGATGTGGCAACTGCGGCTCTCGAACCTCGGCGATGCCGATCAGCGAATCGGCGCGACGATTATCTACAATCTCAACGACGACGGATACCTGGAAACACCGCTCGCGGAACTCGCAACGCAGCTCGAAACCACGCCCGAAGAAGTCGAGCGCGTTCTCAAGCGCGTGCAGCAATTCGATCCGCCGGGCTGCGCGGCGCGCGATCTGCGCGAATGCCTGCTGCTCCAGCTCGAGAACCTCGGGATGGAAGGATCGCTGGCTGCTCGCGTCGTGCGGGAGCGTCTCGACCTGCTCGAGAAGCATCGCTACACGGAAATCGCTCGCCAGTTCGGCGTCAGCGTCGAGATGGTGGGGCAGGCACACAAGATTATCGCGCTGCTCGAACCCAAGCCGGGCCGCGATTACGGCGGCGAAGAACCGACCTACGTGGTGCCCGACGTGTACATCCACAAGGTCGGCGAAGACTATATCGTGACGCTCAACCGCGAAGCGGTGCCGCGCCTGCGAATCGCGGGTTACTACCAGCGGGTGATGAACGACAGCAACGCGGCCCCCGAGACGCGCGAATATCTCCAGGAGCGGCTGCGATCGGCAAAGTGGCTGGTCAAATCGATCTACCAGCGCCAGCAGACCATCTTCAAAGTGGCAAACTCGATCGTGAAGTTTCAGCGCGCGTTCTTCGACCACGGCGTGAGCCACCTCAAACCGCTGGTACTGAAGGACGTGGCCGAAGACATCGGGATGCACGAATCGACTATCAGCCGAGCGACCGCCAACAAGTACGCGCATACCCCGCAAGGCATCTACGAACTCAAGTTCTTTTTCACCTCCGGCGTGAAAGCATCGACCGGCGAGGATGTAAGCGCGGAGACGGTGAAGGAAAAAATCCGCGCATTGGTAACGGCCGAAGAGCCGGGTAACCCGCTGTCTGACCAGGCGATCGCGGAAATACTGCGCGCCAAGCAGATCAATATCGCGCGCCGCACGGTCGCCAAGTATCGCCAGGCGCTAGGCATCCTGCCTTCGGCAAATCGCAAGCAGGTCGGATGAAACCTGCCTGGGCGAGGGCAAAATGAAGAGCGGCAAAGTCCAGGGCAAAAGCGTTGCGAAGACCGCTCGCAAACGCGGTCCGGTCGCGACCACGGTCACGGTCACCTTTCGGCACGTGGATTCCAGCGATGCGATCCGGCGTTACGCGGAGCGCAAGCTCGGGCATCTGGGCAAGTTTCTCAAGCGCGCATGCGAAGCGCACGTAATACTATCGGTTGACAAATACCGGCAGCACGGTGAAGTTACTGTGAAATCCGGCCGATTGTCCGCGACCGCCGAGCAGGAAGCCAAAGACCTTTACTCGGTTATCGATCTGCTTGAGGATAAGGTCGTTCGCCAGCTCACCCGGCATCTCGAAAAACTAGCGGCGCGCAAGGTGCGTGCTCCGTCAACCGGTGAAGTCCTGAGCGACGCGGAAGAGCGGTAGCTCCCGGATGAGAAACAATGCGCCGTAGTCCGGCGCGAAATCGACGACTCGAAGACACTCCAGATGAAAGTAACCGAAATCCTCGCCCCGGACATGGTGCTTACCGATCTCAAGGGTACGACCAAGGACCAGGTGCTCAAGGAACTTGCGCAGGGAATTACCGGCAAGTATCCCGACATCAGGTTCGAAGACCTGGCTGCCGTACTAAGCGAACGCGAGCGCCTGGGCTCGACCGCGATCGGCGACGGCATTGCGATTCCTCACGGCAAGCTTCGCGGGGTGAACAAGATCGTCGGCGCCTTCGCCAGGCATCCGGCCGGGGTCGATTTCGAATCGCTCGACGGCAACCCGACGCAGATTTTCTTTGTGCTGGTCGCGCCGGAAGACTCCGCAAGCCTGCATCTAAAGGCGCTCGCGCGCGTTTCCCGCCTGCTCAAGGACGATGGCTTCCGGTCGCGACTGATCGAAGCGCCCGATGCGGCCGAAATCTTCCGGCTCATTAAGGAAGAAGACAGCAAGTATTGATTGCACGGCGCCACGCGCCCGCCGTGCGGAAAACGCCGATGCCCCAGGGTCCCAACCGCTCCCGGCTCATCATAGTGACGGGCGTTTCGGGCTCCGGGCGCGCGTCGGCGTTGCGCGTTCTCGAAGACCTCGGCTTTTACTGTATCGATAACCTCCCGGTCGCTCTCGCGCCCGACGTGATTCGCGTTACCCAGGAACGCGACCCGAACCTGGTCGGAATCGCGATGGGCGTCGATGCCCGCGAACGCATGTTCTTCCCCCAATGGCCGCACATATTCGAGGAACTGGAGAAAGCCGGGGTCTATCCGGAAGTGATCTTCCTCGATGCGGCGAACGAGGTCCTGGCGCGGCGCTATTCAGAGACCCGCCGGCCGCATCCGATGGCCGATCGCGGCCTGACCGTGGCGGAAGGGATCGAGAGCGAACGCCTCGCGCTGGCCGAGCTGCGCGAGCGCGCCAACCGCATAATCGACACCACCACGCTGACCATCCACGAATTGCGCGAGGTAGTGACCAGCGCAGTGCTGAGCGCGGCGACTGGATCGCGGATGGCGATCTCTATCGCTTCATTTGGTTACAAGTACGGTGTTCCGGTCGCGTTGGACATGACCCTCGACGTCCGCTTCCTGCCGAATCCGTATTTCGTCGAGGAATTGAGGGAGCTGGACGGGACCGACGCGCGAGTTCAGGAATACGTGATGGCCGCTCCTGAAGCGCGTCGCTTCGTCGACGAAATCACGTCGTTACTCAAGTTCCTGCTGCCGCTCTACCAGCGCGAGAGCAAGAGCTACCTGATGATAGGAATAGGATGCACGGGCGGGAAGCATCGCTCCCCCGCGCTGGCGCGGGAACTCGGTGAGCGCCTGCGTAAGCTCGGATTCGAAGCCACCATTCGCGATCACCACATCAAGAACTAGGATCTAGTTCATGATCGATCCCGCGTCGACGTTGATCGTCTGACCGGTCAGGCCTGCGGATGCGTCGCTTACGAGGAACAGCGCGACCCGCGCACATTCCTCTTCCGTTGCCATCCGATTCAGCGCCGATTGCGACAGGAACTGCGCGCGAATCTGCTCGTAGGGCACCTTCATCGCGTCGGCGCGCGCGTGCATCACGCGCTCGATTCGATCGCCCGCGATCGGCCCGGGACAGATGCAGTTGCATCGAATGCCGCGTGCGCCCCATTCACCCGCGATTGTTTGCGTCAGTCCGATCATACCCCACTTCGATGCGGCGTACGGCGAGCGCATCGGGTAGCCGCGGCGTCCCGCGCCCGAAGAGATGTTCAGGATGTGCCCCGCGCGCTGCTTGTCCATCGTCGGTAGCACCGCGCGCGCGGCAAGCCATGCGCCGGTCAGGTTGATATCGATCGTCTCCTGCCATTCCGCCAGGCTCATCTCGGGAATGCGCTTGGTCGGTCCGGCAATTCCTGCGTTGTTGACGAGAATGTCGATTCGCCCGAAGGCCTTGAGCGTGTCCTCCGCCATGCGCGCGCAATCCGCTTCTTTCGAAACGTCGGTGCGAACCATGATCGCCGACGCATTGGCCTTCTTGAGCGCCTCGACGGCTTCCTGCATCGGCTTCTCGCTGCGCGCCGCGACCACTATCTTTGCGCCTGCTCGCCCGTAGGCGAGGGCGATTTCCTTGCCGATTCCGTAGCCCCCGCCGGTTACGATGGCGACTTTGTCTTTTAGTTCATTCATGCCTTCAAAGACTCCATTTGGATGTGGGCGGCGCCCATCGAGAATCTAGTCGCATCGTTCCCACCCCACAAACGCGGGTTAATTTTCCGTGGCGTTATGCAACGGTGCTTGTCTCGCGAAGGCGCCAGCCCATATCATTGGGGCGTCTTTTCTTCATGGCAGCCGCAACCCCTTTTGGAAATGCGTCCGGAGAGCCCCAGCGCGGAAGCGCCTTGTGGCTGAACATTCTCAAGGTCGCGATTATCGCGGTCATCGCCGGCGGCTCGCTATGGATGCTGCTGGCGCATCGCGAGTGGTTCGAGGATCCCAGGCAGGTCAAGGTGGAGGTGCTCGCCTGGGGCGTTTGGGGCCCGGTCATCTATATGGCTCTCTATGCCGTCGGGCCGTCTTTCCTGGTGCCGGGAGCGGTGATGACGATTGCGGGTGGACTCGCATTCGGGACGTTATGGGGGTCGGTTTATTCGCTGATCGGCGCCGATATCGGTGCGATCGTCGCGTTCGGAGCAGGACGGTTTCTGGGGCGCGGATTTGTCGAGAGCGTGGTAGGGAAGCGGTTTGACGCGATGCTCGCGCGAATCGCCAGGCACGGCTTTCACATCATCCTGTATCTGCGGATGGTCCCGGTCATTCCCTACAACGCATTGAATCTGATTGCGGGCGCATCGCGCATCGACTTTCGCGACTACCTGTGGGCGAGCGTCATCGGGATGATCCCCGGGACGATCCTGTTCGCGTTTCTCGGCGACGCGCTGTGGCATCCGCTCTCGCCGAGATTTTTCATCGCACTGCTGCTGATCTCGATTTCGGTGGGGTGCGGCGAAATCTGGCGCCGCCGCTCCTCGGTAAAGATCGAGGCCTAGAAAAAGAAATCCGCAGATTACGCAGGCACTTCCGGTTTGTCATATGTGACAAATCACGGAGTCGGCGGATTTCTTACGTGCCGCTTTCCCAGCTTTCCAGGTACTTCTTCTGCTCGGCGGTCAGCGTATCGATCTTGATGCCCATCGCGGCCAGCTTCACCGACGCGACTTCCTGTTCGATCTCGATCGGCACGTCGTGAACCTTTACCGCCAGGCCGTCGCTCTTCGCGGCCCACTCCGATGCGAGCGCCTGCGTCGCAAAGCTCATGTCCATCACCTGGGCCGGATGGCCTTCCGCGCACGCCAGGTTCACCAGCCGCCCCTGTCCCAGCACGTAGATCACGCGCCCGTTCGAGAGATGGTACGCATCGACGCCGTCGGTGATCTCGTGATCGATCTTTTTGGCGCTGTCGTTCAGGTACGCCATGTCGATTTCGACGTCGAAGTGCCCCGAGTTACAGAGCACCGCGCCGTCCTTCATCTGCGTGAAGTGCTGCGCGGTAAGCACGTGCTTGTCGCCGGTCGCGGTGATGAAGATATCGCCGATCTTCGCCGCATCGACCATCTTCATGACCCGAAGTCCGTCCATCGCGGCTTCGAGCGCGCGCACCGGATCGATTTCGGTCACGATGACGTCGGCGCCCAGTCCGCGGGCGCGCGTCGCGATACCGCGTCCGCACCATCCGTAGCCGCCGACCACGATGACCGAGCCCGCGATGAGCAGTCCGCTCGAGCGAATGATGCCGTCCAGCGTCGATTGTCCCGTGCCGTAGCGATTGTCGAACATGTGCTTGGTCTGCGCGTCGTTGACCGCAACCACGGGGATCCGCAGCGCCTTGTCTTTTTCCATTGCGCGCAGCCGAATCACTCCGGTGGTGGTCTCTTCCATGCTCGCGCGAACTTCCTCGGCGCGATTCTTGTATTCGGTATGGAGCAGGCTCACGAGATCGGCGCCATCATCCATCGTGATCGTCGGGCGGCGATCCAGCACCGCGCGCAGATGGCTGTAATAGGTGTCGCGATCTTCGTTGTGAATCGCGTAGGTCGGGATGTCGTATTCCTTGACCAGCGCAGCGGCAACGTCGTCCTGCGTCGAGAGCGGATTCGATGCGCAGCAGAATACTTCCGCGCCGCCCGCCTTGAGCGTGCGCAGCAGGTTCGCGGTCTCGCAGGTGATATGCAGGCACGCGCCCAGCCGCTGTCCCTTGAGCGGCTGCTCCTTGGTGTAGCGCTCGCGGATTCGCCGCAGCACCGGCATCTGCCGCTCGGCCCATTCGATACGCTTGAATCCCGCCTCAGCCAGGCCGAGGTCGTGAACATCGTAGGCGGCTGCGCCCTGGGCGCCCGCGCGAGTTTTCGGGGGAGTCTTCTTCTTGGCAGTCGAAGGCATAGCGATTTGCTTCTCCAGAGTTTTCAGTAGATGTCGATTGAGTTAGCGCCGGCCGGTGTTTCCGAAGGCGCTCTGCAGTCGCTCGGCCATGTCGGTGCGTTCCCACGGGAACAGTCCGTCGTGTGGTTTGCGGCCGAAATGTCCGTACGCTGCCGTGGCCTGGTAGATCGGGCGCTTCAGGTTCAGCGTCCGAATAATCCCGGCCGGGCGAAAATCGAATAGCTCACGCAGCGTGGAAGAAAGCTTCGCGTCGGGCACGGTGCCGGTGTCGAAGGTGTCCACCAGTAGCGACACGGGTTCCGCAACACCGATCGCGTATGCGACCTGGATCTCGCACTTCTTTGCGAGTCCCGCCGCGACCACGTTCTTGGCGACGTAGCGCGCCATGTAGCAGGCGGAGCGATCGACCTTGCTCGGGTCCTTGCCCGAGAAGGCGCCGCCGCCGTGACGTCCGTAGCCGCCGTAGGTATCCACGATAATCTTGCGGCCGGTCAGCCCGCAGTCGCCGTGGGGGCCGCCGATTTCGAAACGGCCGGTCGGATTGACGTGGTAAACCGTGGACTTGGTCAAATACTCGGCGGGAACGGTCTTCTTGATCAGCTCCTCGATCATCGTGTCGCGGATCGTTTCGTATTTCACTTCCGGCGTGTGCTGGGTCGAGATCACGACCGCGGTGATCTCCGCGGGGCGTCCATCGACGTAGCGCACGGTAACCTGGCTCTTGGAGTCGGGGCGCAGCCAGTTCACCTTGCGGTCCTTGCGCATCTTCGCGAGATTCTCCATCAGCCGATGCGCCATCGCGATCGGCAGCGGCATCAGCTCCGGCGTCTCATCGCAGGCAAACCCGAACATCAGCCCCTGGTCTCCGGCCCCTTGCTCCTTGTGCAGACCCTCGCCCTCGGTGACTCCCTGCGAGATATCGGCCGACTGCGGCTCGATCGCGGTTAGCACCGCGCACGTGTGCCCGTCGAAGCCGCTGGCCGTGCTGTCGTAACCAATCTCGAGCGCGACGGTGCGCGCGATATTCACGAAGTCGGGCCGGGCGCGTGTGGTAATTTCTCCCGCCAGCACGATGAGTCCGGTCTTGGCGAGCGATTCGAGAGCGACGCGCGAGCCCGGGTCCTCCGCCAGGAGGGAATCGAGGACGGCGTCCGAGATCTGGTCGCACATTTTGTCCGGGTGACCTTCGGAGACTGACTCCGAGGTGAACAGAAAATCCTTAAGCGGCATTCGCGATCGCTCCTTGGAACGGCAGAGAGGAAATCCGCTGATTGGCGGCGATTGGAAAGAAAGAGCCTGTAAAGTGTGGCAATTCTGCGGAGTTCTTGTCTGAGTTTTGGCTGCCGATCTACATAACCGACCGGTCAGGTGGAATCAAGGCGCTCTTCGGAGTGAGCCTAGTCCTCGCCGAAGCGCTCCTCGAACAAATTCTCGACCGCCTTGAGCGCTTCTCGTGCGTCATCGCCCTCGGCACGCACCTTCACTTTCACGCCTTTTTCCGCACCGAGCATCATCAGGCCGGTCACGCTCTTGGCGCTGACCTGGTTCTTTCCCCGCGCGACAGTGATCTTCGAAGCGAAGCGCCCCGCTGTCTGCGCGAGTGTCGAAGCCGCGCGAAGATGGAGCCCGAGCCGGTTTTTGATTTCTACCGTCGCCTCCGCAACATTCACGCCCTATACGATACGGGCATCAGAGGGTCGGGTAAACCGGACCAGCAGCAATCAACAGATTTCGCGGATTGACGCAGACTCAGAAAATCCAAATCCGGGAAATCTGCGTAATCTGCGGATTAATGTTGTTAATTGCCGTTGCGCGAGGCGCGATGCTCGCCGGAGATTTCCTTCAGAAACATCTCGCGCAAACGCTCTTCGATGAATCGATCGCGCGTGCTGCCTTCGCGCCGCCGCCACGCGGTCTGCTTGATGACCGCCTTTGCCATGTTGCGATGGCCCCCGGCGCTGCCGATATCGCTGAACAGGTCCTTCACCGCCTCGCCCGCGTTGTCGCCGCTCATACCGTAGTTGCGCACGGAGATAACCAGGTCCTTGCCGAGTTTTCCGGCGACCGCCACCCACTCGACGCCTTCGAACTGGAGGCAGAAATCCGCCACCTGCACGATGATGTCATCGCGGACCACCGGCCCCAGGTTCAGCACCGCAAGTCCATCGACGACTTCCATCCGCGCCAGCGCGCGCGACAGGATCTTCGCGAACTCGGCGGGCAGCTCCGGCCGTTCGATCTGCTTGAGCATGTTGTAGTTGGCGAGCGGATATAGTGTCACGAAGGCTTGCAGATCGTCGTCGGTGACGCGGCGCGAGAGCGCCAGCGTGTCGCTGCGGATTCCGTAGAGCAGGGCGGTGGCGAGCCGCTCGCTGATGTGCTCGTCGGCCGAGATCAGGTACTCGGTCATGATCGTGGACGTCGCGCCGTACTTCGTGCGCACGTCCATGAACGGTGCGTCGCTCGGCTCGTAGTTCGGATGGTGATCGATCACGATGTCGGCGTGTTTCAGCCGCTCGCCAAAGAACGGCGGCTGCACATCGACCATCGCGATCTTGTCGAACTCGGCCAGTTCTTCGGTCGTTGCCGGCTCGATATCGATTTCCAGCAGATGCACCATCGTGCGGTTTTCCGGCCGCGTCACCGGCTTGAAGGCGAACAGTGGCGTGGTCTGCTTGTTGCGGCCGAGCAGCGTCCGCAGCGCCATCGCGCTGGCCATCGCGTCAGGATCGGGATCGTCCTGCAACACCACCGCCACCCGGTCGCCTTCATCGACCATAGAGCGGAGTTCTTTCACTTTTTGCTTGGTTAGGGCCTGGTCCATCGAGAGCAATCTCGCCCCTTCAACCGGCGCGCGCCAAAGTGCGGCGCCGCGGCTCAGGGACGCGCAAAGTTCGGTCACTGAATGCGGAGTGGTTTAAAGGAATGATAGCGCCCGGGTCGGGCTCCATGCGAATGGGGAGTTACCACAGCATCCAGCCGCGAAGCAATGATGTTACAATAGGCGTGGCATGGATCATCAAGATTCCTCATCGCCAGTGGAAAAATGTGTGCTGTGCCGCAGGCCGGCCGGTGAATGGCTGCTGCGGATAAGCGTCGAAGATGCCTCGGGTTTTTCCCAGCGGGCCTTTATATGCGCCAATTGCGCGGTTAAGCTGCGCCTGGCCTCCGCCAAGAATCGCGATCTGCAGATCGACCCATGGATTCACGATGCGGTCGCGCGCGTTTTGCGCGGCGAAGGCGAGGAATAGCCAGCGATGGCAGGAGCGCAATCACTCGACAAGATGCCGGTCAGCGGCGATGCGTGGCCGCATGAAGAAGCGCAGCGGCTGCGCGAGCGCGTTCGTGACTATGCGCCGGATCGCCCGGTAGTCTTCGAAAGCGGCTTCGGCCCCTCCGGCCTGCCGCATCTCGGAACCATGTGCGAAGTGCTGCGCCCCTCGTACGTGCGCAAGGCCTTCGCCAGGCTTGAGCCCTCGCGCCCCTCGCGATTGATCGTCTTCATCGACGATCTCGACGGGCTTCGCAAAGTGCCCGAGAACGTTCCACGGCGCGAGGAGATCCAGCAGTTCCTCGGCGTGCCGGTCTCGCGCATCCCCGATCCCTTCGAATGCCATCCGAGCTTCGCCGACCACATGATCAGCCTGCTCGGGGGTTTTTTGAAACCGGTGGAAGTCGAATACGAGCTGATGCGCTCGTCGGTGATGTACCAGGGCGGTCAATTCGACGAGGGCCTTAAGCGCATCCTCGAGCATCACCAGGAGATCATCGACATCGTCGCCCCGACCCTGCGCGAGGAAAACCGCGCCGGCTGGTCTCCCATCATGCCGGTGTGTCCCAAGTGCGGGCAGGTCAACTCGACCCTGGTGACGGCCTACCATCCTGATCGCGCGACAGTGGAATTTTCCTGCGAGCGCAAGTTCGGCGGCGCGCATCCCTGCGGCACGCGGGGCGAGCAAAGCGTGCTGGGCGGCAACGCCAAGGCGCAATGGAAGGTCGACTGGGCGCTGCGATGGTTCGCGCTCAAGGTTGACTACGAACTTTACGGCAAGGACCTGACGGATTCGGTGCGGCTCTCCGGGCCGATTCTGAAAATCCTCGGCGGCCGCACCCCACTCGGATTCCCGTTCGAGATGTTCCTCGATGACGAGGGGCACAAGGTTTCCAAGTCGGTTGGCCGCGGTGTCACCGTCGAGCAATGGCAGCGTTATGCGCCGATCGAGGTGCTCAAGTTCTTCCTGCTCACCAACCCCCGCCGCGCGCGCAAGCTCTTCCTCGGGACGATTCCGCAGTACGTCGATGAATACCTCGATGCGCTGCGGGAATACGCTGCGCTTCCCGATGACGCCGCGCGCGAGAATTCGCCGCTGATGTTCGTGCTGCAGAGCACCAGCCCGCGTCGCTTCGACTCGCAACTGACGTTCGGGATGCTGATGAATCTGGTCTCGGCGCTGGGCAGCCCCGACCGCGATTTCATCTGGGACTACATCACGCGTTACGACCCCGCGATCGCGGCGGAGCCCGATACAACGGCGATGGGGCGGGCGCTGATGGAGTGTGCGCTCAACTTCTACAACGACTTCGTCGCGCCTACGAAAAAGCCGTACGTGCCCAGCGATGCCGAGCGATCGCAGCTCGCCGAGCTCGTCCAGTGGCTGAGCGACAATGGCAACGCCAGCGCGGAGGAGATCGAAAAGAAAATCTACGACCTGGGCCGCGCGCACTACGACAAGCCCGGCAAGATCTTCCCCCTGATGTACCGATCGATCCTGGCGCAGGAACGCGGCCCCCGCCTCGGCGCATTTATCAAGTTGGCCACGCCGGCCCGCGTCGTCGAGCTACTGCAAGCGTCTTTAGCCCGCTAGCCTTTCAGGAATCTTCAGGCACCAACTCGGTCACCGACCAATCCTGATTCTGACTTGAGAAAAAACTCTCGCCTCAAACCCGTTTGCACACTCCACCCACGTCATCCCGAGCGAAGCCGAGGGATCTCAGCGAACGTGTCGAGCACTACAAACACTACAGACAACTTACGCGCCGATGGAGCGGGTTCAACGTTGTGCATTCAGCGACGCTCATAACAGTTCATTGCCAAACACGATGAATCGAAACATCGCGGCACTTTTAATCTGTGCTCAGGGCTGCACACGACTCATCGGCTGAGATCGATCGGCTCCGCATCGGAATGCTCCGCTCGGGATGACGTAAAGGTTTGTATTTGGATGGTTTGTTGTTCAGACGAACTCAGCAAATACTGAGTCGGCCAGTTCCAGCCCACGATCGCTGAGAAGGATGCGATCGTTGTTGCGCACCAGCAGACCTCCCTCGATGAGCCGCGCGGCGCGTGCGCCGAAGATATCGTCGAAGCTGCGGCCTAAGCGCGCCTGGAAATCCGCCAGCGCGAAGCCCGCGCGCAGACGAAGATTGAGAAACACGAACTCGCCCGCGCCGGTCGCCGCATTGATCTCTTCCGCGCCCGCCTCTGCCATTCCGCCGTCGCGCGCCGTCTCGATGTACCTTGCCGGGTTGCGCTCATTCCACCATCGACGGCCGTAGCTCCTGCCTCCGGGGGTGAGCGCGAAGCTGTGCGCGCCCGCGCCGATTCCGAGCCAGGTCTGCGCGCGCCAATAGGTCAGGTTGTGCCGCGCTTCGCGACCGGGTCGCGCATAATTGGAAATTTCGTACATCGCATATCCGTGCCGCGGCAGCTCCTCTCGCACCGCCGCGTACATCGCGGCCTGCTCGTCGTTCGCGAGCGGCTTGATTCGCCCGCGCTTGAGATCCGTGAAGAACGCGGTGCCTTCTTCGAAGGTGAGGTTGTAAGCCGAGATGTGATCGGGTCCCAGCGCGGCCGCCTGCTCGATATCGGCGATGACGCTCGCCAGCGTCTGGCCGGGGACCGCGAAGATGAGGTCGAGGTTCAGGCGATCGAACCCCGCGCGATGAGCCATCGCGGCGGCCTCACGCGTTTGTGCCGCATCGTGGATCCGTCCAAGGAACCTTAGCGTGGCGTCATCGAATGATTGCGCGCCGAAGCTGATGCGATTCACTCCCGCCGCTCGCATGCCCGCGAGCTTGGCCTCATCGATGGTGCCTGGATTCGCCTCCAGCGTTATCTCCGCATCCCGCTCGATTCCGAACCGGCGATTGGCCGCATCGAGGATGCTGCCGATCGATTCGGGCGCGAACAGTGACGGCGTCCCGCCGCCAAAGAAAACGGTGCGCAAAGACGCGCCCGCGAACGGCGCTTCGCTGGATCGCCGGTCGATCTCCGCGATCAGCGCGGCGCTGTAGTCCGCTTCCGGCCACGCCGATGCCGCGTAAGAATTGAAGTCGCAGTACGGGCACTTCGCCTGGCAATACGGGATATGGACGTAGAGCGAAAAGCTCACTTGGCTATTCTTGCAGAAATTCGCAGATTACGCAGATTAGACAGGTTAGCGGGCTGGGCCCGCGCGGGAGCCGATAATCATGAATCGAAGACCAATCCTCGCGACCATGGGTCTTGTGGCGATTGCTGCGGTGCTCGCGATCGCCCGGCACGCCGATGCGTGCAGCCGCATATTCTGGAACGACAACGGCGTGGTGATGATCACGGGGCGCACGATGGACTGGGCGCATCACTTCAACGATGCGCTCTGGGTCATGCCCAAAGGACTAAAGCGAAACGGACGCGCGGGTGAAAACTCCGCGGCCTGGACATCGAAGTTCGGCAGTATCGTGGTGGTGTCGGCGAATGCGGCCACGTCGGAAGGAATGAACGAAGCCGGCCTGGCCGTCCATCTGCTCTACCTCGACAACAGCAAGTACGAGGCGCGCGACAGCCGGCCCGGCGTTGGAACGACCTCGTGGGCGCAATACCTGCTCGACAATTTCGGCAGCGTCGATGAGGCGCTGGCGCATCTGAAGGATGTCCAGATCGTCAACGTTGGTATTCCCACCTATGAGAAGGGATTGCCGCTGCATTTCGCCATGGAAGATGTCTCGGGCAATTCCGCGGTGGTGGAATTTATCGATGGAAAGACGGTCGTCCACGCCGGACGCCAGTACCAGGTCATGACCAATGAACCCGCGTATGACCGGCAGCTCGCGAACCTGAAACGCTATTTGCCGTTCAGTGCGAAGACCGAGCTGCCCGGGAATATCGCGGCGACCGATCGTTTCGTCCGCGCCGCATATTTCCTTCACTACTTGCCGAAACCGAAGGATCCCGAGGTCGCGGCGGCTTACATGATGTCGCTGGTCTACAATATTTCAGTGCCGTTCGGCGCGCCCTACGGCGGCATCTCCGAGACCTATCCGACCTGGTGGCGCGATATCGTGGACTTGAGCAACCGCACCATCTATTTCAATTACGCGCTCTCGCCCAACGTCATCTGGGTTAATTTCTCCTCGTTCGATTTCCACAACGGAGCGCAATCGAGGCGCCTCAACGCCCTCGACCCGGAGCTGGTCGGCGATGTGTCCGGGAAGTTCACCGCTGCGCCCGCCCCGTACTGAGGCGAGTCTGAATCGGTGAAATCTGCGTAATCCGCTGATTTCTGATCCTTATTGCTGCAACGCATGGGGACGGACCGGTATACTCGCCCCAGCATTGGCTGAGAGCGCCACAAAATCCGTCCCGTCCGAGCCGGTGAAGCCCGCCGACACCAAGCCGCGACCTCCAGGCAGCGCCGCGGGCGTCGTCGCATCGGGGATCTTCCTGAGCCGCATCTCCGGCTTCGTCCGCCAGAGCGTGCTCGCGCACTACTTCGGCACTTCGGCCGTTGCCGATGCGCTCACGGCCGGCCTGCGCATCCCGAACATCCTCCAGAACCTGCTCGGCGAGGGAGTGCTCTCGGCATCGTTCATCCCCGTCTACAGCAAGATGCTGGGCGAGGGCGATGAAGACGCGGACCTGCTTGCGTGGGCGGTCGGCGCGATCCTCGCGCTGATCGTCTCGATCATGGTCGCGGTGGGCGTGGTGTTCGCGCCCTACTTGATCGATGTGATCGCTCCGGGCTTTGCCGCCGAGAAGCGCGAACTCACCATTCAGATCGTGCGCATCGTCTTCCCCGGCACCGGCATCCTCGTGATGTCGGCGTGGTGCCTCGGCGTCCTCAACAGCCACCATCGATTTTTCGCTTCGTACATCGCGCCGGTGTTCTGGAACCTGGTGATTATCGCGACGATGCTGTGGTTCGGTCCGCGCCGCACCCAGGATGCGCTCGCGATCGATGTGGCGTGGGGCTCCGTCGCGGGAGCCGTCGTCCAGATGCTGGTGCAGTTGCCCCAGGTGCTGGCACTGATGCGCCGGCTCGAAATCGATTTCCGCAAGGTCATCGCGGAACTTCGCATCGTCTTCAGCAACCTGGCGACAGTCATCGGCACCAAGGGCGTCGCGCAGATCAGCGCGTATGTCGATCAGCTCCTCGCGAGCCTGCTGCCCACCGGCGCGGTCGCCGCGATCAACTTCGGGCAGATTCTCTACATGCTGCCCGTGAGCCTGTTCGGCTCATCCGTGGCCGCGTCGGAGTTGCCTACGATGTCGCGGGCATCGGGCACGGTGGAAGAAATCGGCGCTGCCCTGCGCCCGCGCCTCAACGCAGGTCTGCGGCAGATCGCATTCCTGATCGTGCCGTCTGCCATCGCCTTCATTTTCCTGGGCGACGTGATCTCCGCGTTTATCTACCAGTCCGGCCATTTCAGTCATTCCGATGCGGTGTACCTCTGGTCGGTGATGGCGGGATCGGGAGTCGGATTGCTCGCGACCACGATGGTGCAGCTTTACAACGCGGCGTTCTATTCGCTGCTCGACACGCGCACTCCGCTGCGCTTCGCGATCGTGCGCGTCTCGCTGACGCTGGTGCTCGGCTACCTGTTCGCAATTCCGCTGCCCCCGATCCTCGGCATTCCGCAGCGATGGGGCGTCGCCGGCCTGACCGCGTCGGCGGGTATATCGGGATGGGTCGAATTCACGCTGCTGCGATGGCGGATGAACGCGCGTATCGGAAGGACCGGGCTCGATCGTGCGATGGTGACCAAGTTGTACTCGATTGCGATCCTCGCCGGCCTCGTCGCATTCGCGGTGAAGCTCGAAACCGCGGGCCTGGGCCCGCGTCCCCAAGGTCTGATCGTCGTGCCCGTGTACGGCGCGATTTATCTCGGCGCCGCGAAGATGCTCAAGATGCCCGAGTTCGACGCCTTCGTAGCAATGGTCCGCCGCCGCCTGTCAGGAAAGTAGCAATCCGCGGATTATCTTTTTACTTTCATGTTTTCGATGGTCTTCGTCGTGCTGTGCCCCCGCAGCAGCGGCGCGAACGCTACGCGGCCGCCGCGTGCCTCGACGAACGCCTGCCCATCGATTTGCTGCCCGCTCCAGTCTTCGCCCTTGATGAGCACGTCGGGCCGCACCGCGCGGATGATTTTCTCCGCCCGGGGGTCGTCGAAGATCACGACGTAGCTGACGCTTTCGAGCGCGGCCAGGATGCGCGCGCGATCCGCCGCCGGATAGATCGGCCGGCCCGCACCCTTGATCGCCTTGACGCTGCGATCGCTGTTCAGCCCCACCACCAGGCAATCGCCCTGCGCCCGCGCGAAATCGAGAATCTGGATATGGCCCGCATGCAGCAGGTCGAAGCATCCATTGGTGAACGCGATTTGCCGCCCCGCGCGCCGCTCGCGGTCGAGCGCGGCCGGCAGTTCCTCGATCGACAGGATCTTGCGCTCGTGACCATCCCCGGGCCTGAGCGCCCGCGCCAGGTCTTCGCGCGTGATGACCTCGGTGCCGATGCGTGTGACCTCGATGCTCGCGGCGACGTTCGCGATACGCGCGGCCGATGAAAACCCCAGCCCCGCAATTGCAAACAGGCCAAACACCGTCAGCACCACGTCGCCCGCGCCCGTTACGTCGTAAACGTCGCGCGGGATGGTCGGAATATAGGTGTCCGAGCCGCCGCGTTCCGCGAGGTACATGCCGTCGCGGTCCAGCGTGATCAGGCACGCATCGAGGCTGTGCTTGCGCACCATCAGCTCTGCCGCCCGCCGCCACGCATCGCGATCGGTCAGTTTCATCCCGCTCGCCAGCTCGGTCTCGTAGCGATTGGGAGTTATCGCGGTCGCTCCCCGGTAAATCGAAAAGTCTTCCGTCAGCCGCGGATCGACCACCACCGGGATACGCCGGCGCCGTGCGCCGTCGATAATCGCGCGCAACAGGCGCGGCGTGAGCAGTCCCTTGTTGATGTCGGAAACCAGGACGCCGTCCACTCGCGCAAGCTCGCTGCGCAGCCGCGCGATCAGGTTGCGCTCGCGCGCGGGGCTGAGCTGAGACGCATCTTCCTCGTCGACGCGCAGCAACTGCTGGGTGCCGCGATGGGCAGCCTGGACGGAGCCGAGCAGTCGCTCTTTCACAATCGTGGGCCGGTCCGGATCGATCATCACCGAGCGCGTTCGCACGCCCATCCCGCCCAGGATCTCGCGCAGCATCATCCCGCCGCGATCGCGCCCCACCACGCTCAACACCGAGGCATCGGCTCCGAGAGCGCGCAGGTTCGATGCCACGAAGCCCGCGTTTCCAGGCTTCTCCTCGCGGCGTTCGACGTGAAGCACCGGTATCGGCGCTTCGGGCGAGATGCGGGCGACGTTGCCCCATAGGTAGCGATCGAGAATTACCTCGCCCACCACCAGCACTCGCAAGGGGCGGAGGGTTGGGAGTTGAATGTCGCTGGTGGTTGAGCCTCGCGCGGGCTTCGTTCGGGAACGCGCCATAGGTCTGCGGATGATACGGGATACAGGCCGGATTCTTAAGGGTTGGGGAAACAGTCTCGACACAAAAAAGTCGAATTTGGTCTTATTTTGGCCTTGCTGTGAAACCCGGCGAATAACTCGCCATAGTCCGCGTCTAATCCGGTAAGTCGAGCCGGGTTTGGCGGACACCTGGAAAAAAAGGGGTTAGCCTTAGTTACGGGATCTCGGTAGAGTAGCCGCGACTTAGCGTTCTTAGATGGTATTTGAGGCTGCATTAGACTTAACTAATCTTTACGTGACTGCACGGGTTTGGAAAGGGGCTTGCCCACTATCGGCTCTGGATCGCCGTGTTCCGGTCGGAGGAGAACGGGAATGAAAACTGGTCGCTATCTGGCAACGGCCATCGTCGCGATCCTGTTCATCGCGATGGGTTTGGGGGCAGCATCCGCGCAAACCATCCAGATGAGCGGGTCAGTCTCTCCGGATCTTCAGAAGCTGCCGAACTTCGGCGATTTGCCCGCGACTCGCGTCCTGCCCCTTCAAATTCAGTTCAAGCCCCGCAACCAGTCGCAGCTCGCTGCGCTGATTGCGGCTCAGCAGAATCCGGGCTCCCCCGAGTATCACAAGTGGCTCACGCCGCAGGAATACACCAAACGCTTCGGAGTTACGCAGCAGCAATTCGACAAAGTCTCGAACTGGCTCGACAAGCAGGGCTTCCAGGTAACCGGTGGTTCGCCTGCGCAGGGTTTCATTCGGTTCAGTGGCAGCGTCCTGGCAATCGGGACCACATTCGGCACGCGCATCAAGAAGGCTTCCGCCGATGGCTCGGTATTCGGCAACCTTAGCGAGCCGCAAATACCGGCAGAGTACTCCTCGGTCATCGGCAGCATCTCCGGACTGGACAACCTTCACGCATCCCTGGCGACAGGGGTTGGGACTTTGCGCCAATCGTCGGCGTCTCTTTCCAGACTCGATCGGCTCCCGGTTGGCACAGACCAACTGCTGGCCTTGGCAACACCCGGCGAACCTGACATCACGATTTCCGGAAACGGTACCCATCTGGGTCCTCAGGATTTCTACACCTTCTATGACGAGACGCCGCTGCTGAACGCGGGCACAAAGGGGAGCGGCTGTATCGCCGTCATTGGCGATTCGAACTTCCGCACCACTCCCCTCCAGACCTTTAACAGTACGTTCAATCTGCCCGACAACAGTTCATCGGTAACCACCGTACTCGCAACCACCGATCCGGGGGTCAACGGCGACGAGGTTGAAACGCTCCTCGATCTCGAGTGGTCGCACGCGGTCGCGCCCAACGCAGCGATCCGCTACTACCTCGGCAACAACGGCAACAGCGTTAATGGTGCGGTCGTCGATGCGATCGACGCCGCAGTGCTCGACACGAATACGCAATGCGGCGTTATCAGCGTGAGCTTCTCGCTGTGCGGCGGTTCACAGGGCTTCTACACCTCAACCATCGCGGGCATCGTCACCCAGGCTACCACCCAGGGTCAGACCATCCTGGTGTCGTCGGGGGATCAGGGCGCAGCCGGAGTCATCTTCAACGGCGCTCAGTGCGTGTACGGAACCAGCACTAACGTAAACGAGCTGGCATCGAATCAGTCCGTCACCTCCGTAGGAGGAACGTCGTTCGATGCGACTGCGTTCAATGGCACAAACGGTACGATCACCGCTCACACGACCGAGCGGACCTGGAACGATTCCGACGATTCGGAAGGCGCCAAACAAGGTGGCGGGGCCACCGGAGGCGGCACCAGCGCCTACTTTCAGAAACCCACCTTCCAGAACGGAGTGACGAGCGACACGATGCGCGATCAGCCCGACGTGGCGCTGCTGGCCAGTCCCTACTATCCAGGCTCGTTCGTTTACCAGGATGATGGCTCCGGCGGTGCCGTGCTCAAGGTTTTCGGTGGCACCAGCATCTCGACGCCGATGTGGGCCGGTATCGTCAACCTTCTGATCCAGAAGTCCGGCAACAAGATCGGACCCATCAACTCGACCATCTACCAAATCGCGAGTGCAGATCAGTCGTCCGCCGGCTTTTACGACATCACCGCCGGCGACAACAATTTCAACGGAGTGACCGGATTCACCGCCGGAACTGGATACGACAAGGCGACGGGGTGGGGCTCGGTCGATATCAACAAGTTCATCACCGCGTTCCTCGGTGGCGGCGCGGCGACACCCACTTCGACCCCGACTGCAACTGCGACCCCTACGGCTACGGCGACCGCAACACGGACGCCGACGCCGACCGTGACCGCAACCGCCACCCCAACCCTGACGCCGACTCCGACCAGGACAGGGACGCCGACGAGGACCAGCACGCCAAAGCCGACCAAGACTCCGAAACCGACTAAAACGCGTACTCCTACGCCAACCAAGACGCCTAAGCCCACGAAGACGCGCACTCCAACCCCGACTAAAACGCCCAGGCCGACTAAAACGCGTACTCCGACGCCGACCAAGACGCCGAAGACCAAACCTACGCCGAAGAAGTAAGTAGTCGAAACCGCTCCGACCAGGTACCGTACTTGTTAAAGAGCGGTTTGCGTGCTGGTGATGAGACTCAAAGGCTACGTTGTTCTGGCCGTGATCGCTGCGGCTTGGATGCTCTCCCTGGCCGGGGTCGCATCCGCGCAGACCGTGCAGTTGAGCGGCAGCGTATCGCCTGACGCGCTGAAGCTTCCGAACTTCGGCGATCTGCCCGCCCAGCAAACCCTGCCGTTGCAAATCTGGTTCAAACCGCGCAACCAGGCGGAGCTCACCAGGCTCCTCGCCGATCAGCAGGACCCCAAGTCGCCACAGTATCACAAGTGGTTGACGCCGCAGGAGTACACGAAGCGTTTCGGCGTTACCCAGGAACAGTTCAATAAAATCTCGCGGTGGCTCGCCAACCAGGGCTTCCAGGTCACCGGCGGATCGCCCGCCGACGGCTACATCAAGTTCAGCGGCAGCGTGCTGGCGATCGGCACCGCGTTCAACACGCGCGTGATGAAGCTGGCTCCGGACGGCTCGAAATTCGGTAACCTGACCGACCCGGAAATTCCTGCGGAGTTTTCGAGCTCGGTAGGTTCGATCCAGGGTTTGAACAATTTGATCCGCGCGGTGCCGATGTTCTCCAAGCCCTCCGATGCACCCACCTCTTCAAATGAAAGTCCCGACGCGATCGTCCAGGGAAAAAAAAGTTTTGCTCCGAGCGATTTCTACACCTTCTATGACGAAAACGCTCTGTTCAATTCCGGAATAAACGGCAACACCGGTAGCGACTGCCTCGCCATCTACGCCGGGTCCGACATCCCGAACAACATCGTGTCGATGTTCACGACGCAGTTCATGCCCGGCCAACCAGTTTCTCTCACCAAAAGGAACCTGGATGGGACCCCTATAAGCAACTCGCAGGGTTTCGAGACCGAGGCTTTGTTGGATGTGGAGTGGGCGCACGCCGTTGCACCCGGCGCCCAGATATATCTTTATCTCGCGCAAAATATCCTGACCGCGGTGAACCAGATCGCCACTGATAACCTCTGCGGCACCATCAACATCAGCTTCGGCGTGTGCGGTGGCAACGCGAACGACTATCAAACCTTCGATGCCGCCTATGCGCGTGCGACGTCTTTCGGCATCTCTGTTTTCGTCTCGTCGGGAGATGAGGGCGCGGATACCTGCACCGAAGGCGCTCCCAACGTCAACGAGATTTCCGCCACCCCCGACAACGTCTCCGTCGGCGGGACCCAGTTCACGCCCACCTGGGACGTAAACGGCAATGATTCGGGCTTCGTTCCTGAATCAGTGTGGAACGATCCGAGCGGCGCGACTGGAGGGGGCGTGAGCGAATTTTTTTCACGTCCCACCTTTCAACAGGGCGTCGCGGGAATGCCCACCGGGAACATGCGCGCTGTACCCGACATAGCCATGATCGCGAGTCCCAACAGTCCCGGCGTTTTCATCTACGACGACAACGGCAGCAGCCAACCCAAATTGGAGCAGATTGGTGGGACCAGCCTGGCCGCTCCCGTGTGGGCGGGAATCTCCAAGCTGATCATGCAGCAAAATGGAGGCACTCGCCTTCACAATCCCGACATCAAGATCTATTCCCTGGCTGCTTCCAGCCAGTCCGGGAACGGATTCCGTGACGTAGTCTCCGGCAATAACAGCGGCAGCTTCGGGGCCGGTCCGGTGACCGGGGTAAGTGCGCATGCTGGATATGACGCCGTCACCGGATGGGGCACGGTTGATATCAAGAATTTTGTGAACGCGTATGCGGGTGTCACCAGCCCAACGCCGACCGCTACTACGACAGGAACGCCGACGCCAACTGCAACCTCAACGTCCGGGCCCACTCCAACGCCGACCGCGACTACCACGCCAACACAGACACCGACGCCTACTCCAACCGTATCGGCGTTCGTGAAAATCGCACCGGTCTCGGTGAATTTCGGCAAGGTGAAGGTTGGTAAGAGCAAGTCGAAGGTCGTGAGGCTTACCAACACTGCCAGGAAGAAGGGCGGCGCCACGGTGACGATGTCAAATGGAAGCGTGTCTCCGGCGGGCGGCGATTTCTCGATGGGCACCACGTGCAACGGATCGCTGGCGCCACAGCAAACCTGCAAGGCAACCGTTACTTTCCAACCGAGCACTCAGGGTCCACAAAGCGCCCTGGTTACGATCAACAGCAATGCGAGCAACTCGACGACCTTCAACGTGTTCGGTACCGGCACCTGTCCCAAAAAAGGCTGCCCTTGATGGCGTCCCTGCTCCGCTGTTCGTAGCCGCCCGCTGTCACAATCGCTTGACGAAAAGCCACTCGTAATCTTCCGGAACCGAAACCAATCCTTCCTTCACCGGATTCCTTCGGAGGTATTCGATTTTTGCTTCGAGATCGTTTCCATCGCGCACGATGTGATCGAAGCTCTCATCGAGCCATAGGGGCCCCTCGATTTTCGGTGCCCGATTGATCCGTCTTGCCGCTCGCCCTTTGATCGTTTGCAGAGCACGTCCCAGAGTTTGCTGTCCGACCAGACGGAGGATCGCATGCGCGCGATCCGGCATGACTACTGCGCCGTCCAGGTCGATCATGTTTCCATCGAGCGCATGGATTTCTCGCAACACCAGGCCGCGGTCCCGGCCGACAAGCTGTCTGCCCTGGCGGCATTTAAAGGTGACGAAGTAGGTTGCACCGGGAACTTCGAAATGAGGCAGCCTGCGTCGCGTGATTACGAGCTGTCTCGATTTCCATGGATTCACCGGCTCAAACCCGGGAAGCTCCGACCCTGAAGAATTCCTTGAGCTCACCTCTGCTTGTACGTCGCACTCCTGTTTCAGGTTTCTTTGATTCGAAAGGATCGCGGGCCCAGAGCTGTTTCACTCGAAAAAGCTGCCGGTCCTGCCGGTTTTTGGTCTCCCCAAGCTAGAGGACGCAGGCTAAAGCCTGCGCCACTTTGGAGCTTCCAACCTCCAACCCCCTACTTGATAACCGCGACCGCCTTCGGCAGAATGCCGCGGCTGCGTCTGCACGAGTTTTCGATAGGGAACGGCGGGTAAGATGGCAAATTTACGGCAATCTTTGTCTAAAGCCGTCTATCTCGTCGCCCTTCTTTCCGGAATCTGGCTTCTCACTCCGCGCGCCGCATCTGCTCAGACCGTCCCGCTCCAGGGAAATGTCGTCCCGCAGGCAAGCGCGATGGCCTCCTACGGCGATGCCGCATCGTCCCGGACCATGCCGATCCAGGTCTGGTTCAAGCCGCGCAACCAGGCCGCCCTGAACGCGTTGATCGCGGCTCAACAGGACCCCAACTCGCCGTTGTACCGCAAATGGATCACGCCGAAAGAGTACGCCCGGCGCTTCGCTCCGACGCGCGATCAATTCAACGCCGTTGCTCGGTGGCTCACGAGCCAGGGCTTCCAGGTAACAAGCGGCTCACCCGAAACGGGGGTCGTAAACCTGAAAGGAAGCGTGGGCGCGATCGATCATGCTTTCAATGTGCGCATCGCAAAGTTCTCCGCCGATGGCACCCGGTTCGCGAACATCGGCGTGCCGGAAATTCCTGCCGAGTACGGCAACCTGATCGCGCGAATCGGCGGGCTGGACAATTTGCACGCGTCGATCGCGGCGAGCCACGATTCGCCTTCATTCGCTGGCTTCGATGCGCCGGCTCGGGCGGCCTCGTCGCTTACGAACCGACAGCTCGCGATGGCCGAATCTCCCGATACGATCGTCGCCAATATCGGGCCGTACCTTGGGCCCTCCGATTTCTACACCTTCTACGACGAGACTCCGCTCACGAACGCGGGAACAACGGGTTCGGGGTGTATCGCCGTAGTCGGCGATTCGGACTTCCGGCCCGGCCCGCTTTCGACCTTCAACACGCAATTTGGACTGCCCGACAACAGCGCCTCGGTGACGACGGTCCTGGCCGATGGCGCCAGCCCGGGAGTCAACTCCGATGAAGTCGAAACGCTGATCGATCTCGAATGGTCACATGCGGTCGCGCCCGGCGCAGCGCAGAAGTATTTCCTCGGCAACGGCAGCACCGCCGTCGATGGCGCGATCGTCGATGCCCTCCAGGCTGCCGTGAACGACGGCGCCTGCCCGGTGATCACCGTCAGCTTCGCGCTCTGCGGTGGCGGAAGTTCGTACTACACCTCGACCGTCGGCAATATCGTCGCGCAGGCCCAGGTACAGGGACAGAGCATCGTCGTGGCGGCCGGAGATTGGGGGGCGGCCGGCGTGGTCTTCAACGGGACCACCTGTGCGGTCGCAACCAGCCCGAACGTCAATGAACTCGCATCGAATCCGCTCATCACGTCGGTGGGGGGCACGTCGTTCGACCGGACCGCATTCAACGGCGCCGCCGGAACGATTGCCGCGCACACCACCGAGCGAGCGTGGAACGATTCGGACGATCCAACCTGGGCGATCTACGGCGGCGATGCGACCGGTGGCGGCGCGAGCGCATTTTTCCCCAAGCCGGATTTTCAGAACGGCGTGACGCCAGGCGATGGCGCTCGCGACCAGCCCGACGTGGCCTTGACCGCAAGCCCGAACTATCCGGGCGCGTTCGTTTACCTCGACAATGGTAGCGGCGGCTCGGTGCTTCGCGCATACGGCGGAACCAGTCTTTCCACTCCGATGTGGGCCGGGATCATCAACCTGGCGGCGCAGGCCAGCGGCGCTAACATCGGCTCGATAAACAGCCTCATCTACAAGATGGCTGGTGCGGGGCAGTCTGCCGCAGGCTTCTACGACATCACGATCGGCGACAACAGCTACAATGGCGTGACCGGATTCAGCGCCGTCCCAGGTTATGACCAGGTCACTGGATGGGGCTCGGTCGATATCAATAACTTTGTTACCGCGTTCGCAAGTGCCAGGCCGACTGCCACGGCGACCCCAACCGCTACGGCAACGGCGACCGCTACCGCAACCCCGACTGCTACAGCAACGCCGACTGCCACCGCGACACCCACGCCCACGATCACACCGACGGCGACTCCGCGGCACACGGTCCGTCCAACTCCGACGCGAACTCCTACTCGCACCCGCACCCCGACCCGGACGCCGACGCGGACCCCGACGCCGTTCATCACGATCAATCCGAAGCTGCTTAAACAATCAGGGCGAAGCTAGCGAATCGCGAAGCCGCCGTCGGCAATGATGATCGCGCCTGTCACGAAATCCGATGCGTGCGAGGCGAGAAAGATCGCCGTACCGGCCATCTCCTCGGGCTCGCCGAAGCGCCCCGCCGGCGTGCGCGTTATGATTTCGTCGTAGAAGGGTCCCGACTGCGCGGGCAGGGTCATGTCGGTTTTGATCCATCCGGGCACGATAGCGTTCACCTGGATGTTGTAACGCGCCCAGTCGATCGCCAGCGACTTGGTCATCTGCACCAGCCCGCCCTTGGCTGCCGAATAGGAAATCACACCGCCCGTGCCAAAGTGCGAGTACTCGCTCGCGATATTGATGATCTTGCCGCGCTTGTGCTGCATCATCGAGCGCGCCGCGATCTGCGCCAGGAAAAAGCACGAGTTCAGGTTGGTTTCGATAACGCGATCCCACGATTCCGCATCATGTTTGAGCGCACTTTTCTGCACCGAGATGCCCGCGTTGTTCACGAGGATTGAAATCGGGCCGAGCGCCTTCTCCGCCGCCGCCATCGCGGGCTCGAGCTCGGCGCGCCTGGTCACATCGAGATGAATCGAAATCCCTTTTGCGCCGAGCTTCTCGATTTCGGCGACTACGGCGCGGCTCTTTTCCTCGTTGCGCGCGAGTATCGCGACTGCCGCTCCTGCCTCCGCCAGGCCGAGCGCAATTCCACGTCCGATTCCGCCATTGCCGCCGGTGACGACGGCAACATTGCCGGCCAGGTCGAACATCTTCGGTGCTGCCATAGAGATCTCCCGTCGTTACCGTATAAAAAAACCGCCGTCCACGATGATGTCGGCGCCGGTCACGAAGTTCGATGCCTGCGAGGCCAGGAACACCGCCGCACCCGCCATCTCGTCGGGTTCTGCAAAGCGGCCCGCGGGCGTGCGCGTGATCATCTCCTGCTTCACGGCGGCATACTGCGGGTCATTGCGAATCCAGTCCGTCATGTCGGTGGTGGTCCATCCGGGCGCGAGCGAGTTCACCTGGATATTGTGCGGCGCCAGCTCGATCGCGAGGCATCGCGTGAGCTGCAACAAACCGCCCTTGCTGACTCCGTATGAAGGATAAATCGGCGTGCCCTTGTAGCCGCCGACGCTGGCGACGTTGATGATCTTTCCGGCCTTTCGCGGAACCATCGATTGCGCCGCGTACTTGGAGAGCAGGAAGCACGAGGTGAGATCGGTCTCGATAACGGAGTCCCAGTCTTCCTCGCTGTGTTCCAGCAGGTTTTTCAGCACCGCGAAAGCCGCGTTGTTCACGAGGATATCGATCGGCCCCAGCTCGCGCTCGATCGAATCGAGTGCCGGCTTCAGCGCCTTGCGTTGCGAAACATCGAGCTTCAGTGCCATTGCCGGGTTGCCGATCTTGCGCAGCTCGGCCAGTGTATCGTGATTGCGCGCCTCGTTGCGCCCGATAATCGCGACTTTCGCCCCGGCCCTCGCCAGCCCGATCGCTATTCCGCGGCCGATTCCGCCGTTGCCGCCCGTCACCACCGCGACCTTGCCTGTCAATTCGAACATCTTCGTGTCTGCCATCGTTGTTCTCCAGAAATCCGCAGACTACGTGGAATCGGGCGGTTGCGGAAATTGTCCGAATCGGTGGAATCTGTGTAATCTGCGGATTCGGTCCGGCGCTTTTCGCCGAGGAAGGACAATCACCATGGGACTACGAACACCTGATCAATACAAGGCATCGCTGCGCGATGGACGCGCGGTGTTTTTTCGCGGAGAGAAAGTGCCCGATGTAACGACGCATCCGGTAATCGGCATCGCGGTCGAGCACGCCGCTCTGGATTACAGGATGGCGGAAGATCCGCAGCATCGCGAGCTGGCGGTGGTGAAAGAGGGCGCCGATCAGTACAGCCGCTACTTTCACATTCCCAGGAACGGCGACGATCTGCTGAAGCGCAGCGCCCTGATTGCCGCGGCCACGCGCGAGGGTGCGACGCTGGTGGTGCTGATCAAGGAGATCGGCAGCGATGCGCTGCTGGCCTTGCACATCATCGGCGAGCGGATGGCGGCGGCCGGGAAGCCTGAGTACAAGGAGCGCATCCACAAGTTCTATCGCCACTGCCGCGACAACGATCTTGCGGTCGCCGTCGCGCAGACCGATGTGAAGGGCGACAGGTCGCTCGGACCCACGCAGCAGGACCATCCTGACTATTACGTGCGCGTGGTCGAGGAACGCCCCGACGGCGTGGTGGTGCGTGGCGCGAAGGTTCACACTTCCGTGTCGACCAATACCAACGAGGTGATCGTGCTGCCGACACGCGCGATGCGCCCCGAGGACAAGGCCTACGCGATCGCCTTCGCGGTCCCGATGAACGCGCCGGGGCTCAAGATGATCGCGAGCCCGCATGGATCGAGCAAAAAGAACTCCTTCGAGCATCCAATCAGCTCACGCCACAAAATGATGGAGACGCTTACGGTCTTCGATGACGTGTTCGTGCCGAAGGAAAGAATCTTCCTGAACGGCGAGATCGATTTCGCGGGTCTGCTCGCGCTGACCTTCGTGCGCTTCCATCGCTTCACTGCCGTGTCCTACAAGCTCCCCCTGCTGGAGCTGCTGGCGGGCGCAGGTGCGGCGATCGCGGAGGCCAACGGAATCTCACGCGCGGGTCACGTGCGCGACAAGCTCACGCATCTGGCCGCCTATCACACGACCGTGCGCGGGCTGATTGAGCATGCAGCGCGCACCTGCACGATCGAAGACGGAATCGCGGTGCCCAACACGTTGCTGACCAACGTCGCGAAGTACCATTTCGCGCACAACTACCATCAGGGCGTGCAGATCGTGCAGGACCTCGCCGGTGGATTGCTGGTCACCGCCCCCGCCGAGGAAGACCTCAAGAGCGAGGCGACGCGCGAGTACGTGCTCAAGTACATGGGCGGCGCGAAGGGCTTCGATGCGGAAAAACGGCTGCGCCTGCTCAACCTGATTAGCGACCTGACTTCATCCGAATATGGCGGCTACCAGGAAGTGCTGGCCGTGCACGCAGAGGGCGGATTCGAAGCCGAGAAGTTGCAGGCGTACCGGGAGTACGACTTCAAGACGGTAGCTGCATACGCCCGTAAACTGGCAGGAGTCTAGGACTCGGAGAATCCACAGATTACGCAGATTTCGCGGATTCGGAATTTTTCATCTGTGCGAATCCGCGAAATCTGTGGATCCTGTTCCTATTTGTCGGTTCTCAATTCGACGGTGTTGCCGTCCGGATCGAGGATCCAGAGTTGGCGGCCGGCGCCCATGTTCGATGGCGCTTCGAGGAACTCGATGCCCATCTCCTTGAGCGACTTCTTGGTCTCGTCGAAGTCTTCGACGTCGAGCGCGATATGCGCGCCGAGCGGGTCGGGCTTCCTGCCCCGGTTCTCGCTCGAGATGAGATGGATCGCGTTGGCCCCGACGCCGTACCACGCACCTCCAAATGGAAAATTGGGGCGCGGGAGCTTCTTCAGGCCCAGGACATTTTCATAGAACGCGATCGCCTTGTCCGCATCGCTGATTCGCACCGCGCTATGGCTGAACCCTTTGACTTTGATCATTGCGCTGCCTCTCCGATCTTCTTAGTGCATCTCTGCGCCGCCCGCCACGTTCAGCGCGACTCCCGTGATGTTTTCGGCGCGGCACAGGTACACCACCGCGTCGCCGATATCCTCAGGCGTCTGCGGCCGTTTCAGAAAAGTGTTGCGCGCCACGAACTCGTCGAATGCCGCTTCGCGATTTACTCCCAGCCCCGGTGCGACCGCCGGATCGAGCACATCGGACCACATCGCGGTGTGCAGAAATCCCGGGCAGACCGCGTTCACGCGAATATTGGCCGGTCCCAACTCAGCCGCCAGCGATTGCGTGAAACCAACCACTGCGAACTTGCTGGAGCAGTATGCCGCCCCGTTGCCTGCCCCGGTCTTGCCCGCCACCGAGGCGGTATTGATGATCGCGCCGCCGCCCCGCTTGCGAATTGCCGGGATGCACGCCTTGGAGCAAAGGAACACGCCCTTGACGTTTACGCCCATGATGCGGTCCCAGGTTTCCTCGCTGAACGATTCCACCGGGCCAATCGCGA